>OLNN01000642.1_pt1 | contig 35427 bp, 55 predicted proteins | sample 1672141 | NCBI WGS metagenome assembly OLNN01 (sample SAMEA3136652, study PRJEB25190) | human gut metagenome | biome: human gut; feature: human-associated habitat; material: faeces | place: Austria | collected 2013
TGGTCGTGCCATGGTTCGCCGCCCTTATCAAAAACGCGGACAGGAAGATACCCTCGTCCGTACATAAATGTTATCAATATGTAAAAAGAAGCCCCATGGATTAACTCCAAGGGGCTTAAGTTTTATGCTTTTTAGATTGCAATCAAATCTTTCCAGGTGTTCTTTCCGCATTCCCCGTCAACGCTCAGAACTCCGTTTCTGGATTTCTGATACCGCTTTAATGCATAGATGGTGTTCTCATCTGCTTTTCTGGATAAGCTCAGTGCTTTTCCGTTCTTTCCTTTGAATCCTCTTGCAATCAAAATCTCCTGCAATAACAGGACTGATGTTCCTTCACTTCCAAGCTTTACTAATTTTGGCTCAAACATATAACCGGCTCCTTTCGATGTGGTTGTTGTAGTTGGTTTGCTTGATGTGTTAGTTGATGGTTTTGCGGTAGGCTTACTTCCAGTAGTATTGGTAAGTCCACTAAAATCAATCCCTTTTCCAGTAAATCTAAGACGATGCGTCCATCCGTGACTATACAGGTACCAGGGCTGTGTACGGATTTCATTTCCGGAGTTGTCCTTTGTATCGGCGGTTCCCTCGGATGATCTGGCGTGTACGATATTATTTTTATCAATCGCCATCGCTACATGACTATTGGATCCATTCGAATTATTGTCCGCCAGTTCCAGATCGCCTTTGATCATCTGCGCATGCGCTGTCTGATTCCTAGCAACAACCTCAAATCCGGCATTCAGCATCTTGAGCATATTGCCAGTATAAGAGCAATTCTCTTTGAGATAACGTGCCTGTTTGGTAAGCCCATTTTTGAGGAACGCATAGTAATAAGCAGTAAGCGCCAATGAGCTACAGTCGAAAGATTTCGGAATGTTAATTTCGTATAAACTCCTAATTCTCTGACTGTATCCATGACTGTTATCATTCGCAATATTCACTGCAAAGCTTACTGCATCGTTTCTCACATTCTGGATAATCTGTTCTTTTGTCTTTGCCATTGTTCCACTCTCCGTTGCTTCTGTATAATCTTTATAAAATACATTTCTATCAACTTTGCCATTAATTCCTGGAATCGTTGCTTTTGAGCTGTACTGCCAGCCAACGCCCCAACTTGGACGTAATCTCTCAACTACTGTCCCCTTATCATTTGCCGGATATCTGGCAATCCAGAAATCATGCTTTTTGAGGTGACTGCAAATCACATTCATGTACCAGTCAAGATTGCAATAGATTGCAAATTTATAACCAGCAGCAACAATAATCTCTCTGAATGCTTCTGCCAGATTATGAATACTTTCAGCTCCAAGTACTCTCTGTCTATGATTCTCTAAGTCGAGGAATACTGGAAACTGAATCTTTCTTCCGTTCAATACGGAAACAACCTTTCTGGCTTCACTCTGGGCTTCAGATACTGTCGAAGCATAGGAATACTTGTATACTCCTACTGGAATTTTGTGTTTGTTGCAACCGGAAAAGTTATTCTCGAACTGAGAATCAATCACGTTTCCAACTTCTGTAATACGCAAGATTGCAAAGTCTATGCCGTAGTTTGCTACAGTATCCCAATTAATCTTTCCTTGGTGAGCGGATACGTCAATACCTTTAATTTCCAAATTATCAACTCCTTTTTATGAAATTTTCAAAATTTCTTAATCAACTAAATGGGAATTCTTACGAACCATTTACGATTGAAACAACTTAATAATTTTCCTCTTTAAACATCAGCAACTTAATGCCTCCCCATATGGTATCGTTGGCGTTTATCGTCAATGTAGATGTGTCATCACTGTATGTACCCGAAAAAGTCCTGCTTGCCACAAAGTCTGCAATTTTAATAAATTTTACTGCCCGTTTTGCCGATGCAACATCAATAAAGACAATGTACATAAATCCATTATTTTGTGAAGTCGCTCCGTACATGATAAACGATGTATAGGTGTTCTTATTAAGCTTAATATTTATAGAAAACGTTGAAAGATTTTGAGTTTTAATGAAGACCTTACTATTTAATTCATTAATCGCCCCGATAACGCTTTTGTTCGATGTCTGCAAGTTACTGATGACCGCATTGGTCAGTTTTCCGACAATTCAGTTCCAGATTCCGCTGAATGGTGAAAGTTTGTTTGATTTTGCAGCTGCATCATAGAGCATTAAGGTATCTGCATCTTCTGGAGTTGCTTTTGATGGGTATTCATTAAATTTTGCCATATTAATTCTCCTTTTCTATATTGAACTCTCTATACTGATTTCAATGGTGGCTCATGCGCCAATAGAACTGTGACTATTGGAGTATTGTATTGTATGTTGATTAATTCAATCTCATAAAATCAATATATGAAAGATTGACATTATTTACAATTTCAATTGCCTTTCCTGAGTACATGGTGACTTTTAGCTTACTTCCACTGATGATAACAGGATAAGAAATGCTCTGGTATGAATCAATCATTCTAAACCATGGATTCGCTATTATTTTATCATCTACTTCGATATTCAATGCCACGCCCAGAACGTTCGAAGTTGATGCTTCAAGATTTGCAAAAAGGTTAATATTTACTAAATATGTGCCTTTTGGGAATGTATAGTAATGTTTGTAATCAGTTGCACTCACATACTGTATTCCAGTAATGTTACTCCATGCATTCCCCCCGATTGCAAGCCCGTAATAATCGCCAGAGCTTCCAGGTACATAAAATTTACTTACAGCATAAAAACGAGCAGTTTTTCCTAAATTCGTGTTTAATGTATTGATTCCCAATTTATCTTTCAAATAAGTGAACAGCTGTGAAAACGATATTTTCTTTAATGCATTCCCTTCTCCAACTATCAATGTGTCACTTTCTGCCGGTGTTGCTTTCGAAGTCAGTGCCGACATTAATATTGTTTTTAATGATTCTGCCATGGTGTCACTCCTTTCTTAAGAGTTGCTTTATTTCATTAAGTTCCTGTTTGAGTAAATTTATTTCTGACTTCTGGTTTTTAAGCATCGCAAACATAGCCGGTATCATGATACGTTCGTTCCAGTTATCGGGAAGTCCGTCTGTGTTATGGTCGACTGCCAAAGGAAAATACTTGTCCACATCTTCTGCTATGAACATTGGAAATTCTGCGTCTACGCGTTCATCTCCTTTTGCAAGGTAGCCTTCTTTATACCGTGCCATTATCGGTTCGATGTTGTACAGATTCTCAATAAATTCTTCTGGCAACGAAGCTCCAAGAATTTTATAGCGTTCTGATGAAGACGAACTCATGTATACAGTATTTTCAAAAATTCTCAAGTAATTACCAGACGTCAAAGTACTTAGATTAAATATTTGAAACAGATCTGTCCCATCCGTTATAGCGTCAGTCCCGCAAATTATATTTAAGCCACCATCTACTACAAGTCCGTTGCCATAAGCTCTCAAGGTGACCCCATTAATGATTATTTCTTCATTTTCTGCGTCCAGTATTATAGTGCCGTTAGGAGATATTAATTGTTTCACCATATCATCCAGAACCCACCCGCCAATATTTCCAGTATTAGCACTTAATTCACCAGTAAAAGTTCCGTCTGCTGAGTCCAAACTGCCGGAAAACGTTCCTTTTGTAAAATTCACTCCTGTGTTGTCAATATATCCAACTTGATTACCGGCTGAATCTCTAATAACTAATTTTCCATTGCCATTATTTACACCGCCCAATGTCAATTCACCGCCAAGCGCTGCACTGAAGCTGATATACAGTTGACCATTCTTGTAGTACAGGCCTTTCCATGCACCATCATTTGATAGTATTTCTACGATTTGCGATTGTGTCAGATTGTCCACATCAATTACTACCGCAACACTCTGCATATCCATCAATGTTGTAGTTCCACCGGACGCATATAATTTACATCTAACATTTGTCACATCTCTCGGAATACCGACAGTTGAACCATTAGAACTTGCTACTGTCTGACCAGATCCATTTGTCAAAATAGAATACAAATGGTGTGTCACGGTATCCTCATCGGTTGAACTAGTATAAATGGTATTCCAAGTGTTTCCGTCAGCAGTCTCTTCAACAACGAATCTGCCTTTATAAGGCACTCTAGTAGCTGACTTTCCGTCACGATAATACGCTTTAAATGTTATAAAGTTTGGACTAATTGTCTTGTCAGAGCCACGTTTCAAGACGTTACATGATGGCTCAACCATGTATGTTCTACCAGGTTCACCATCTTTTCCATCTTCGCCCTTTTTCTGCTTGGAAATCGTAAATCTCTTCGTTATAGAATGATTAATCAGGTACGTTGCCTTAATGTCCACCCATCCATTGTCTGCACTCAAGCCTGTGACAGTGTAAGTATGCGTATCTACATCCCAAGAGCCGATTACACTGTCTGATTTTGTAATGGTATAGCTACAATCGTTCGTGATATCAGAAGAGCCGTACATAACTTTTGCCGTTGTTGTAACTGTCGGAAATACCGGAATGTTTCCGTCTGCGTCAGATGTGATCGTCTGCATATCGTTTGACAACTGGAATGTCATATTCTTGGCAGATGCAATATTCTCATCCATGTTTTCCAGTTTCTTGGATAGCGGCATTCCTCCAATAGTCAGCGTATCAGGATCCATATATACAGACTTCTTGTCCATATCCACCATAAATATGACTTTTCCGCTTTTATCCTTGACAGTAAGAACACCAGCATCAATATAAGTAGCATTTATACCTTCCGCATAAAGCAGTCTGGTTATTAATTCACCAGTCACCGCAAATCCATAAGGATAAGTTTTTCCTCCATCAATGGATACCGCAAACGCTTCTGCTGTCAGTTTCCAGATTATATCGGACTCTTCCAAAGTCGGTTTGTTATGCATGTAGTAGATTGCGCTACCGTCTTCCTGTACATCTTCTGTCATATACAGTCCACCAGAAGACGCAAGTATTCCAGCCAAACGTTCTACTGCTTTTTCTCGTTCGGTCTTTTCAATTTTAACAAGACGCCTTGCTTCAACAATAGCTTTCGTTCCATCAGAAACAAACTTGCTCATTCCTCTGATCGGATCATCGGCTTGAGTTTTTACAGCGGTCTTTCCATTAACAGAGCAAGAAACATCTGTCAGTGGAGTTATATATCTGTTCCATCTGCGGTCGTAAGTATATGCCATATCTCCAAACTCAATGAGCGGATTATATGCAAGCTCTCCCGACATGTTGCGGAACTTAACTCCAATTATGGAATCACCGATTTGAGCAGCCACCGTATCCAAGTCTGAATCCGCAACAAGGTCGTTCTCCAATTCAAGAACATATCCTGCGCTTCCGTACATGGCTTCATTTTCTCTATTTTTTAGCTTGATTCCAGTAATTATAATATCGTCGCTAGATACAGTCGGACTCTCAAAAAAGTCCTTAAGCCTTTCGGATGTGTCAGTTGCTGATTCTATCAGCGTCAAGAACCCATCATTGTCAATCGACCAGTTTCCTGCCGGACTGATAAAGCTCTCTGAGTCAATACTTGCACCGCCTTTAAACGTAATGTTTCCATCAGCATCCGCAATTGCACCATAATCTTCTTGCACATTGGAAAAATCCCATTTGATGAACTGCAAGTATCCTTTATTGTCCAGACGAGCGTTAGCAGTCTCAAGCATTGCTGCCCATCCAAACAACTGGCGAAATGTCATATTTTCTGGAATCTCCGATATAATCAGATTGCCATGTTGCATTGTTCCGCCAAATGGAATGCTCAATGTATCGCACGCATCTCTGACAAGATTAATAATTGTCTGAGGCAATACCAATTTTGATGTATATGTGGCATTTGCTTTGTACATATCGTCCAAAGCCGTAAAGTTAAGGATTTCACCATATTGTTCCGGTGTCGTAATTGTATAAACGCCTTTATCAATGGTTTCGATTCTGTCCTCTGTTGCTGCTTTTGTTGCCAGAATCGTGCTGTCACTCTGGTCAAGAATTGGATCATAGTTTTCATCTAGCAATTCATCTGTTGTAGCTGGACTTGCTACAGATGTCTGCATTTTAAGATATGCATGAACTTTTGCCATGTAGAAATTATAGTTCTTCCACTGGTCGGAAGTGTTGTCCAACTCCAATGTCATGGATTTACAAACAACGCAGCCAATCGGAAAGCTGCTACTTTCTGCACAATCAGAAAATGAGTTGTTGCTGCTCATAATCTCGTTCTGTACGGTTTTGGTTCTCCCATCAGGAAAGGTGATATCCACCACCTCCCAGACAGGTTCGCCATCTGCTAATTTCTGCTTAAATGTATCAGATACATTAATCAAGTGGATTCACCCCCTGCATGTTAAAAGATATTTTTGATACAAATTTTAAGTCTTGCGAAATTTCTCCAATAGTTAGGCTTGCTTTTCCGACATAAAACGGGTCAGTTCTCCATGCCATGTGGTAAAGCGACCAATGGTACAAATTGAAAGTTTTTCCTTTTGCGATAATTTTGAGAATTTTGTTTGCTTCTACAACTGGAACGTTTGATGCTTCATAGCTATATTGTTCAACTGTAAATAGTGGAGTCAGTAATGCTTTTCCAAACTGCGTACGGTTACTACCTTCTGAATAAGTTGTTTCAAGGTTGTAACCCATATCTTTGTCCGGCTGATAGATGGAAGTCCCATTCATTTTGTATCGTTCCGTTATGTTTTTTGGAATAGTTGCCACGCTTCCACCTCCTATGCCAGTTCAAACGGGTTTCTGCCGCTTGTATCACGTCTTAACTTTGCTTCTTCGATAATTTCATCAAATACTGTTCTTCGGTTAATCTGAGCAGTAAAATGATAATCTCCACCGGAATTGCTTCCGGATTCTTCGCGAACAATCTTTCTGAGCAGCGCTTCTGGTGTTTCAATGTTATTGCCCTGTTTCTGGTCGCCCAGGACAGCCAGAAATTCGCTTCTTGGTGGAATAACTGCACCTTTTGCCAGATATGGAATAGTCGGTACTCTTGGAAAGCTTGCGCTAAATCCGATCGTCTTAGTGCCGAATGGTGTAGGCACTTCCCACGGACCAAATGACATTGCAGATTCAACTCCACTGATCGCGCCGTTCACCGTACCGATTGCGCCATTTACGATACCGATAACTTTATTGAATATCTCTTTAACTTTGTTTTTAATACCCTCGAACGTATCAACAACCTTGTCTCTTGCACTTTTGAATTTATCAACGATTCCATCAACTATCATCTTTACAACTTCTTTTATAGTGGACCATATAGCGCTCCACTTTTCTTTTGCACTTGATTTGATACCATTCCAAATAGAAACAATCTTTTCTGCCAAATCACTTAGTTTGGATTTTATTCCATCAACGAAAGCTATGGTTTTGTCTTTAATCCAACTCCATACCGCACCTGCAACTTCTTTTATTTTGTCCCAGTTTTTGTACAGCAATACACCAATCGCAATGCAAGCTGTTACTGCTGCTATAAAAATTCCGCCCGGTCCGACAGCTGTCGCAATGGCTTTGATTCCACCAATAATGCCGCCAGAGCCGGTCATGAGTGCAATAAGACCCTTAATGAAACTTGCTACTGTCGTTATACTTCCTGCGATTCTCGAAGCTAAGCCTGCAATCTTCGCTGCCGCAAATGCTCCGATCAGAGCTGCGCCAAATGCTTCAATGATTGATTGATGATCTGCAAAGAATCCAGCCAAATCAGACACTAGGTTAATCACTGTCGGAATTCCTGTTTCAATCAGCCATTTCAGCATTGGGAGAACAATATTGTTATAAATCCATTCAAGAACATTTCCGATAGATTCCAGAATTGGCGCAAAGGTACTGGTCAGGTTACTGATGGATTCTAGTAACGGATAAAAGTTCAAGTTCGCCGCCCATGTTGCTGTATCCTCTGCGATTTTTTCAACAAACTGCATAACCACCACAAGGGCGTCTGCAATGTTCTGTATGATCTGCGTTCCAACTTTGTTCTTATTCCACGCATCCGCAAAACCGGATGCAATATTCCCGATAGTTTTAAGCACGTTCTGAGCAATCCTCAGCATGGTCGTAAGCATCGTTGTGCCTGTGCCATTTGTCCAGACCTCTACAAGGCTTTTACCTACACTTACAACGAGCTTTTTGAGTCCTTCAAGTGCGACTTTTGCTGCATTAATGGTATTCTTACCCTCTTTTTTCCATGCGTCCTGGTATGGTTTCCAGACTTTCTTGAGCAGGTCAGCAAGTTTCTTTGCGGAATCGCTAATCTTGTCAAGTGCGGTTTCGCCTTCTGCGAGATTGCCGTAGTCCACATTACCAACTGAACTCGGAAGGCCACTGTTACCTGCTCCACCACTTCCACCAGATGAAGATGGTGTGGAAGATGAATTGCTGCCAGTAGATGTGACTTTGTGAACTTCATCAAGTGACGAAAGATAGTTTTTGGTTTCCTTATTCGCTTTTTTTGTTGCATTTGCATTGTCGTTCGTGGCATCTGCCAGTTTCTCTGCATTATCTGCCGCCTGTCCATACTGGTCCGCTGTATCTGCGATCGCGTCTGTTCCGGCAAGACCCGCTCCACTTCCGCTCGTTTGACCGGAAGATTTCTTGCCAGTAATAAGCTCCGTGAATGACTTAAATGCTTTTGCCAGAGTCGCCAGTTTGCCGAGAAGAATATTGATTACTTTCAGAACAGGTGTAAAAATATTAATCAGCCCTTGTCCGACTGTTGCCTTGAGGGACTGCAACTGCAACTGCATCACTCGCACCTGGTTCGCCCATGAGTCAGATGTTCGAATGAAATCACCAGATGCAGCCGATAACTGTTTCTGCACAAAAGCCAGACGGAGAGCTACTTTCTCCTGCTCGGTCATGGCAGACGTTGTTTTACCATAACCGTTTGCCAGTGCGTACTGATCTAGTGCCGACTGGGTCATTACCACGCCGAGATCTTTGAGCGTTTCCGTTTCACCCGTAAACACTGATTTCAGTTTGATATACGCCTGATCCTGACTTATGTTATAAAACGATGCCACATCACCGGTTAGCTGTGTCAGAGCCGTTGACATGTCATAAGCCTGTGCTTCTGAGAATCCGAACGACTTTGACATTGCTCCGAATGTACCAACATACCGCTTTGCCATAGTCTCCGATAGTCCAGCGCTGGTCATAGCGTTCTTTGCAAATTCATTTACTTTGTCTGACATGGTTGTAAATGTAACATCAACCACGTTCTGCACTTCTGCGAGATCTGAGCCAAGGGCAACGCATTCTTTTCCAAACTGTACTAATTTACCACCAGCAAATACTCCGCCGATAAGTAGTCCTATTTTTTTTACTGTGCTTCCAAGCCCGTCGATTGACTGTTTAATCGCTGATACACCTTTTTGGACACCGGTTGTGTCTAATCTGGTATCAATAATGACTGAGCCATCAGCAGCCATACATTCACCTCCTAACTATTTGAGGTTTAACATCTCATTCAGCGCATCCTTGTACGCTTGCTCCTCTTCGCTGAGACGTGTTTTTATATCAATAATGTTCTTATTTTCCTGATAGAATTTCTTTTCCCATTTATCGAGCTTTTCGCCATTTGCCTTTTTTGAACGAATTCCAACTACGGTATTAAAAAGACATTCGCCAGATTCCATAAAGTATCCAAAAAACGTCCACCAGTGCATATAAGGCACTGCTCTGATTTCTTTACCGGCAACCTTGTTTACCGCCGGAACAATCATGTCTCCATCCTGTTCCCAATCCATCAAACGGGGCTTTGGGCGGTTTGGATTATCGTCAAACTGCCCGCAGTCGATGAACTCATAAGCTTTTTGAAGAGCTTCGCTTAAATTTTCTTCTGGTATCTCCCACCATTTTTCGTACATTATCTGAACAGCAATTATTGCTTTCGCTTCATTGCTAAAATCCGGATTTCCAAGAGCGATTAATATGCCTATTATTTTTCGAAAATCCGTTCTGATAGAAAAATCCACCCCACTTATGTTCAGTGAGGTGGGTAGCTCATAGGCGGTCATTTTGTATATTTCTCCACGTACTTATTGACTGCCGCCTGCATTTTCTTTTTTCTCTTTTCGATTTCCGGTGCGATTGCTTCTGCGATCTTGTCAAGTACGATGTAGGCGAATACCTGACCATTGCCGAATACAGTAGTCGCTGTGATCGGCTCCTTGAACAGGTCTTTTGATGCTTCATATCCGAGCAGATAGTTGATTTTGTCTTCGATCTGTTTGTTCAGTTCTGCCACTTCCTTACCAGATGTGACTTTTTGAATAGAGTTTTTAAGCTGGTCAAAGTACTCTCCCAGTTCCTCCGCACGTGCTGCTACATTGATATCAGTCGGGTTAAGCTTGAAAGAAGAAAAAACTTCGTCTTCGTTGTTGGTAAACGTGAATGTAAAAATTCCATCATCAATTTTGGTATTAATTACTTTTGCCATTTAGCATATCCTCCTTGTGTATGTGCTTATTCACTGTCAGCTGTGAATGTACCGGTACTGATATCAAATTTTCCTTTTACACGTTCGCCAACATAGTTGACAGTAAATGGAATCTGATAGCCAGATGTGTCACCGCCGTAGGAAGTCGGCACAACGTAGCAATCCTGCTGATATGCTTCATATTTGCCTGCTGTAGCTGCTGTCCAGAGATGAACCTCAACTGCTTTTGTTTTGAGGTTGTCGTCTTTGAGACGTCCATCTACAATCTTCTGTAACGCTGTGAACAGATCAGAAGTATTGTCTGCATAGAACGGATCAGCCTCAGAAGAAACTTCATAGCCGTTATGCTTGAATGTGGTTTCTCCGAGAATGTTTTTAGATGTTTCGGTATCTGGATTGAGTTCTACGTTATACTCTTCCAGATCTTTTCCAAGACGCTCATATTTCGGTGTCACTCCCCCACAGAGGGAGCCTGCATCAATGTAATGAGCCATATATTTACGGTCAATCTTGCCTGTAACTGCCATAGAAATGTCCTTTCTGCCTATAACTTTTAAAAGGCTGTGTAGGTTAGCGACCATCTCCGATTGATAGCCGGTTGTTACTTGTTATATTACTTCATAAGTGTTTTCGTAGCGTACCGATAATGGCAATAACCAGTCCTGTACGCCACTCTCCTGCGGTTCTAAACCATAGGAGTTATCACGGGTGATACGTTTTATCACTCGCCCCTGTGAAAGCTCTGGAAAAGCATTTAAGCGCGTCTCAGAGCCGTTTATAATAACTGGTTCTCGGCATATCCATTTACCGAGATTATCCAGGAACTTCTGAACAGATAACTTCTGCCGTTCCTTGTCGGATGCTGTTCGGTACACTACATAAAATGGGTACTGACAAATTTGGTGCATTACTCCACAAACATCTTCTTTTTCCGAATAAATCAAGGCCCCGTTGTCCGCTGAGAACGCAATTCCGGATTCTTTGCCGAGTTCCTCGAATTTGATTGTTTCATTTTCGTATAGTCCCGGATACTGGTTCAGAAGTGCTTTCATGGCATCTGTCAGAATCTCATATCCGGTCGCATCTTTACCAATAGGTTTATCCGCCATGTCTGCCACCTCCTGCCTGTGCTTTTACTTTGCGAATCCATGTACTGCCATATTGCCGTTTAGCGGCATCAAACCACTTTGCCTGTGCCCGTGGGTGAGCCTGTTTGGTGTATTCAAGATTTTCCTTTGCGGCTGTCCGACCAGAAAACTGACTAACGAGAACTTTCTTTGCTCCACGTCTCGCGTAGGGACTTCCGGTCAATTCATCAACCATTCCTTTTCCTTCGTACAGGAAGCGCCCATAAGGGGCCGCCGCCGCGCATACTTTCCCAGTTCCTTGCAAGGATGTACTCTCAACTCTCGTTCGATTAATGAAGTCCCCTGTAATCATCGGCATAAACGGCACCATACTATCCATGACCATTCCATCAAGGAGATACTGGGCTTCTTGATACTGTTTGGAGAACCTGTCCATATTCAGCTTGATTTTCATATCTCCGTCAACTATGGAGAATCCTTTGAAATGATGAATTTTACTCATATTACTTACCCAAAATCTCAAAATGTGGAATCAGCGTATACGGTCCGCCTACACTGGTAATCTTAAACACGTTATCCTTATTCTCGTTCATGTACTGGTAGAATCCGTTCCGATAGTCGCTGTCAGTTACCGTTCCGCCAGTCCACTCACCTTCCCAGAAGAACGACTCATCTGAGAATGTGATAGTGTCTTCCAGAGCGTTGTTAATCTGCTGTTTCCACTCTTTAGGCGGCACCCATGGGAGAATTTTGCCGTCTTTATCAGTAATGGTTATATCGCCGTTCTGGATGGTATATCGAACGTGTAACTGTGCGTTGTCAGTTGCGTCTGGTCCGTATTTTTTAAGGATTGCTCCTTTATCCGTAATGAGGTCAACGTTGGATAAAACATGAGGATACCAGTATACATCTTTAGTTATTTTGCTTTCATAATAGTTGAAAACTGTTACTGTTTTGTTATACATGATATCCTCCCTATTTTCTTATCCATTTTTTTGATTTTCCATCCCACCGAAAACCATTTTCTTTAATAGTATCCTTTATAGCAAATGTCTGCCCGGATACAGATTTTACATTTTTCCAGTTAATTCCAAAGACTGTGTCTCCGCGTGCTCCCGCTTTTTCCTTATATGTTAAATATACAGTTCTATTTGTCGATGCTGTTTGATCTCTTTTTACTGGAGTTGCATATGCAAACTCAATTTCCCCATTTTTTCCAGCTTTCGCACTCAATACAGTTTCCGTTTAATATCCAGGAGAATAGCCTTTTGGCTTTCTATAAACCGTTTCGATTGTTTGAACTTTAGCATTTTTCTCGAATACCGAGTTTCCGCCAAAGCCACTTGCTCCGCCTCTACCACCCATTACACTTCACCTCGTTAAATTTGTCGGAAAATGCCTTGATTTTAACAATATTACCTTTGCACTCTTCCGGCACTTTCCCGTAAAAGACAATGCTTTCTGGGCGTAATCGTTCAATCATGGCATTATAACCGGAAAGAAACAGCTTTCTCTTCTGGATTACTGCATTTTCCTCTGGCGTAATTGAATCCGACAAATTCACAGTTGCCCTCGAATGTCTCAGGTTCTTTCTGTGATATACCGTATTCGCCAACGCCGGGGAATATACGGCGGTTTAAATTTTCGTAAGCTATACTGGTTTCTCGATTTGCCATTATTCTTTCTGCACTGTCTGCTTAATAACCTGATTCACGCCAGTTGCCGACAATCCATTAAACATACCAACTGCAACTGCTGTGATATAATCCGATGCCGGGTAATCTGGGATAACTCTCATTCCGACCGCTCCGAGAATTCCACCAATAACCGCCATGATTACCGGAATCCATTCATCAGAAATTTTCTTTGATGCTTTACAGCCCATTCCTACGATGTAGCAAATCATAACGATTGCCACGCATGAGCCTAATGTTGAAATGTCCATTATTTATCACCCCTTAACGCCTGAATAGCATTCATAAAATCAGCTGTATTTTTAGCCATTTTCTCAACATTTTCAGGCTTTTTAAGTTCTTCAATAGTTTCACGGAATGCCTGCTTTACTTCGGGATTTTCTCTGAATATCTTTTTCATATTTTCCCTTGAACATTCAAGGCAAATGTCGGTACTCCAATGTGGCTTAAGTTCTTTTCCACACTGTCTGCATTTCATACTCACACCCCCGCATAAAGAATCGGTATTCCATCATCCGTCCTTACTCCCATTAGAATTGGTAAAGCTGTCTTTAAGAGTAAATCATTCGTTTTCTGTACATCTCCGGCGACAGCATACACCGCACTCCATTCCTTTACACTTGCTCCAATCTGCTGAGGTGTGGCATAAGAGACGGATTCACTGCCAGAACTTACAGATGTTACAATGCCTGTTGTGCTACCACCGGACCCAATTGCGGTTGACGTACCGCTCACAGCGGCATTGGTAGCATTCTTTTCAGCAAGCTCAATCTGATACATTAATTCAGCCAGTGAACAGACCGCCTTTTTAATACGTTTCTGTGAACGCTTATCAGCTGGCAGTCCGTCCACCAAATTATCAAATGTCAATGTATCAATAAAATCGCTGGCTCTGGGTGCCAGACGATCAAAGTCAGCTTCTGGCACGACATTGCCATAATAGGATTCTGTGTAAAAATCATAATCTGCATAAGCCATGCCAGTTACCTCCTACATTTATGAATTTGCTGTTACGCTTGCACTTCCGGCATTCAGTGCTTTATATGTTCCATCACACTCAACTACTGTAATCTTCTGTCCGGTTGCTGCCTTAATGTCAGCTTTTCCGTCCCATGTAGTCCAGTTTCTGAGATTCTGGCCATAAGTTACAGCTGTTTCAGATGCACCAACTTTGTACTTGTACACATTGTTAGCGTTTTCTTTAGCCGGGTTTACAGTGATTTTTGTATCACCAGTTGCTGTTCCTGCCTCAGATGATACTGTCAGAGTTCCGAGTGCCGGTGTATCGTCAATGGTAATTACTGCGATTGCGTCAATGTACTCCGCAAAAAGAGTAAGCCCCATAACCGCGAACGCTTCAGACACTGCTGTGTTGTAGTTGCCCTGTGTATGGAATCCGATCAGGTTTGTTTCTCCGGAAACGGTATACACCAGACCAGCTCTCGCAAAGTCAGATTCATTCGGGTCAACATAGTACAGGACGATGTTCTCAACAGGAGTTGCAATAACCTGCCCTCTTGGAATCTCACTGTCAGATAACAGGAAGATTGTGTTGAATCCCATGAAATCTTTCATGTACTGGAAACCGAACTGATTCTGAATAGTAATCTCAGCTGCTCCAAGGTATTCATATACGTCCAGAATATTGACAAATCCAACAACGCCAGTCACATTCCTGTGCATCTGTTTGAATTTGTTTTCTACTCGACCCTTGGCCATCGCCAGAGCCATCTGGAATGTTGTTTCTGTGGAAGTAAGTGTACCGGTTTTCAGATAATCGTAAAATCTGCCGGTAACGTCAGTCTGAAGCTGGAAAAGGAATTCATCATCGGTCATCTGAACGGCGTTCTCATAACCGTGATCCTTGATTGCTTCGATAGATACAGCCTTTGCGTACTTCTCAATGGTCATTTCCGCATAGTTCTTTTCTTTTACAGTAAACTTGCTGTAAGGGATTTCCTCGCCCTCACCGACAAGTCCTCTCTCCAAAGTACCCTCTGCGTACTTGGACTTGAGTACAGCACCCGGCTGTTTTTTGATAGGTCTCATGATACCCAGAATATCACGTAAGTGCTGCCAGTTTCTTTCAAATCTGGTAACGAAGTCAATCTCGCGTGCTTTGACCTGAATATCATTCTTCATGATAAGATTAGCTTTTGCTGCCATATAAAAAATCCTTTCTACCCATAATTGTTAAGGTATTGGGTTAGCGGCTATACTCTGGTGTATAGTCGGTGTAAAAAATCACTGGAATAACTGGATGTTCTGAGCGATCGCCGCCTGTCTCTCAGACGGGTCTTTGATTGCTTCGATATCTTTCTTCGTCATGCTTCCCGGTGTCTGCTGATGTCCAACGTGAGTGGTAAATCTTGCCTGTTGCTGCTGAGCCTGCTGCTGAGATTCATCTACAAAAGCGGATGCGTCAGACTGCTTCATCTGTTCGATCAGATCGTTCAAACCAAGGATTTTGCCGTCTTTCAGCTTAAGACCTGCTTCTTTGATGTCTGCCATGACTGATTTCTTTGCCGCTTCGCTTGAAAATTTAACATCATCGAGTGCTGCTTTGAGTGCGTCTGAGAAATCACGGTCATAGATCTTTGCATTAAATTCTTTTTCTGCATCTGCCGCTTTCTGTTTCCAGGTCTCTAACTCACTTTTAACATTTGCCGGGTCAATACCGTCAAAGCCTTTTAAGGTTTCTTCTGCTGTTTCGGCACGTTCTTTCCAGTCATCACGTTCTCCCTCGACTTTTGACAGAGTTTTCGCTACTTCTTTTGCATTCTTATAATGCTCGGAGAGTGCCTTCTTTACGTCTGCCTGCTTGTCCTCTGGGATTTCAATTCCAAATGATTTAAGTGTGTCAATAAGTTTCTGCATATATATCCTCCTGGTCGTGTTTATTGACCTGCCGCCGCAGGTAAATGGATTAAGCCAGTTAGACCACTGGCAGGGTAACTGGAATAACAGGAATCGAACCTGTGACACTCTGATTAACAGTCAGATGCTCTACCAACTGAGCTATATCCCATTAACCCGGATTCCCGGGTTAGCAAGGTCTTTTTCGTGCTATGCCTAAACACGGGACGTTCGGGCTACGTCAACACCGCCTATACGGTCGCACACCTCTGCACGGGTTGGATTTCACTGTTCAGTTATATGTGCTAACGAGGAGGTATGCCGTCATGCACTAACGGCAATGGCGCGTGTCGGAAATTGCGTCCGCTTTTCAACCTCATGCTTCTTGTGTTGGATAAACACTGCATTTTCTATTAAGGACACGCACCCATGAAAGGAGGAAAGCAATAAAAATGTCTATGTCAAGCATTTCTGCTTACAAATCTTACCTACGAATATATTGTATCACAGAACCTTCAAAAAGTTGTGGTACATGTTTTAGCCAATTAGAGCATACCCCTTATTAATGCAATTAACGCTGATTCTGTGCAAGATACTCCGTGAGTTTCTGTTTTGTTTTTTTTAACTCCTCGACATTGTTCCCACTGATTTGGCTATCCAGCATAGTCGATAACACTTCCAGGATTAATGAGTCACGTTCTGCAATTCTCTGAAGACTTTCATAATCTCGCTTGTCATGTTCTTCCAGTGTCTCTACTCGCTTATTAAGTCTGAACGCCGGTGTAATCCACTTAAAGATTACGGCTGCCGCCCCTCCGACAATGGACACCCCTCCACAGATAGAGAGGAAAATCTGTACAAATTCTGATATGCTCATTTAGCTACTCCTTTTCCCAGTAATATACTGGAATCTCGTTGCCGGAATCCCATGTATCGAAATATTTGCCCTCTTGTACCGTCACCACATGACCATCTATGCAGAGAATATATGTGCCTGTCGGATGGTCTGTACAGAAGTCGTTGACCGTATAGATATATCGCTCTGATTGTTCAATCAGTTTGCGTCTTTATCCATGCTTATAAAGATACGCACCCCAGACATAATTTGCACTTGGCATATCTGACAGAGCGCACGCCTGTATCATTAATCCGGTGAATACTGTTTCCCAGTCAAAACCGGTTGCCTTGCATATTGCCCGGACAGCACAATCTCCGACTCGATTACCGGCAGGATTTGGATTATAATATTCCCATCTGTCCATCAGTCAATCCCCTTTGCTGTTTTATACCGTTTCGCCGCTCCTCTGGCTTTTGCGGCGTTCTGGCGGTTCCACTTAGCGATCATGAGCCGATCTTGCAGTTCTCTCAGGCCGTTCTGCTTGCAGTAATCTTTGTATGCAGTATTTTGCTTTTGTAAAAGATAAGACTTCCGGTCAAGGTCTTGCTGCAATGCGAACTTCGCTTTTTCATTCGGTGCATTGTCAACTCCTGCTTGCAGTCCAAGGACTTCCCGTTTTGTTTTGCGGATTCTTCGCTCATAAGTACGTTGCCGCTGTTCTTTTTCGTACTGTTTGCCTTTGTCAGCCTTGTTCTGTGCTGATAGTTCTGCATAAGGATTAAATTCTCCATCACTTGCCCCAAAGCTATGCCGACAGTTGACTCCTGACAGTCCACTTGCCGTTCCATATCCAGTCAATGAGAACGGCGGAAATCTCTTACTCTTGCCAGAACGAGAGTATATCTTGCCTTGCCACCATGAGTGATTTCCCGGATTCTGACCACCGTCACCTGTTCTGGCTCCTATGTGAGCACTGACCAGAATTAAATCCCAGTCCATTTCTTCCATGCGCTTTAGGGATATATCTCCCGTAGCCTGTGCCACGCCAGTTCTAACAGAACGTGCAACTGCTGTTTCAATAGTGTCTTTTCTGCCAGATGGATATGTGACAGTCACACCATCACTCACAACGTTATTAACTGCCTCTTTGATGGCTTGCGTATATCCAACTGCCCCAGTCATTACATGATTATATGCAAGGTCGCATTGCTCAATGTAGAGCCTCTGAGCGGCACTTGCGGTTGTTCGTGTAAAGTTCTTCCAATCCCCTAAACAGTGGTTCATGTTCCGCTCCATGAGTCTTATCATAGCTGGAGACTGTTCGAGTGGTACAGAACTTAATCCTGCCGCCTTGTATACCTTATCATCATAGTTCATTGCAGTGATTCCGGCATCCTCAAACGCTTCAAGAAGTTCCTGTTGTTCACGTTTGGTATATCTGGATAGTTCCGCCAGAATGTCCTCTAGCAGTTCGCCAGATTCCTGTAGCGTTCTGATTCTCCACGCATCAGCATTGGTCAGAATATAGTCCTCACCTCTGCCGATTCTTGTCATCATCCGTGACACGATCTCAGAGATGATATACTGATGCAGTTCTTCGGCAATTTGTTCACTGCCCTCTGTTATCCGGCGTAAATACTCTGGGCTTAACATAACTATTCATCTCCAAACAGTTTTGGTTCGTCTGGCTGAGCTTCTTTAACCATTTCTACCGCCTCATCTTTCGTCATTCCTTCAAACTTCACGAAATACAACCATGCCGGAACCTTGCCAGTAGTTACATACTGCCACCATCTTGCACGCTCGTTTTCTCTGACATAAAGAATGTCTCCGAAATCATAATTGACTTCGTAAGCTCCTACAGGTGCAAGTCCGTACAGGTCAGCATAAACGTTCAGTGCGTAGATTACTTCATCCAGACAGGATTCCAGTTTGTCTCGAACATCTTTAATGAACTGCACTGTCCTCTGCTGTTCCGCTTCTACGCCTGTAGCCGTCTGAATGCCGCTAGATTCGTTGAAAACGAAATATCCGTTAGAGAATCCAATCTTGTACCCCAACTGGCTTAAAAGGGCATTTATACCGCTTATACGAGTATCTGTGTTGAGCTGTGGATTGATTTCCTGATAAAACTCTTTCTCATCCTGTCCGAATACATTCTTGACAAAGTGCGGTAAGTTCATTTCATTGCGTCTGTTCTCCATGCCCTGCGGAGACATGATTGACACAGGTGTACCGCTTGGCATCAGCAGTCTATCATCTGCCAGAACAATCTTCTGAGAATCGAAAATCTCTACGGCGTTTCTGCTGTATGCGATATCAAGGTCTTTTAGTTCTTCAATAGCTTCTGCAAATATCGGTAAGCCAAGTGGTGTACTGATATCCACATTGTTCGCCTGCGGCGTCCGCAGCACTCCATACAGAGGTCCGTCCAGCTTCTCACCGTTTGCCTTAAGAATCGGTGGCGTATCTGCCATGAGGTCAGCCCATTTGGTCTGTTTAAGGTCAACCTTATCTCCAATGCTCTGAGGGGATTTTGATACATAGGCTCTATTTGATACATAGTACGGATAAGTTGTCACTCCATCTATTGTGGTCTCAACAAATCTATGATATTCAAGCCTTGTGTAGTATTTCCGTCCAACAGTATAAGAATCCTTGAATATAATCCCTGTGATTTCCTGATTGTCGTAAGCTACGATCATCACATCTGCCGGAGTAAATACATCAAGGCTCTCGCCGTTCGGCTTAATGAATACCGTTCCATAAGCACAGCCATATTCTACCCAGTGGCGGATTTGGAAATATACCTTGTCAATCTGCTCCTGCAACCACGTAGCCCTTGCAGAACCGTCTATCTGAATGCCGATCGCCAATGTTGCGAGCCGGGCTGTCTCCGAACAAACAGATTTCGCGAAATTGATCGTCTTGATATTATTCTTATCATCTAACCATTCCGGTGCACCTCTGTAGATGTTCGCACACCGGTTAATCAGCGCTTCCATCTCTGAAAATTCTGCTGCCTGGATATTGAAATCCTCTTCGGCTTGTTTTTTGAAAATCATGTTAAACCACCTTTTTAGTGTTGTTATAAGTCCCATTTAGTCACCTGTCGCTATCTTCTTTCCGCACATCGGTCAATAATTAAGGTCAAACGGTCTGGAAGTAATGCTTCCTTTTCGGTCTTTCATGTACATGTACAGCATACAGCCGTATATATATTTGCTCTTCTTGTATTCTGGATTATCATGGCATTCTTTCCAAGAAGCTAATTCATCACAAAATTTACACATTATGCACTGTACCCCCTTCTTCTCCATAATGATTCTGTTGCATACCTGCTCGCATCTATAAAATGATTATCCTTGTCTGGATAGCCACTTATGATATTTCCATCTTTATCTCGCTCGTATTCATACTTTTTAAACTCTTTCCGTGCTTTCGGCGTTCTCCGCGGATCAAATACAAGCTTCTTTCCTTGCAACCACTTCATTGAGTATTCAACACTTCCAGGCCCTTTGATCGCATCCCTTGCTGGTAATCCTTCGTCACGGAAGTCGATTGTGGACTTCTTCTCGGCACTGTCACATGTAATAACATAATCATCATAGCCGCGACGTTTAATCTCCGCAGCCGTCTCGTTGTTTTTCTCTTTGTCCGTCCCGTACTCATCTATAAAATAAATGGTCTCTCTTGCTGCATCATAATAGAGACGAACAAAAGCAAATGGATCTGGGTACCATCCCCAGTCAACGCCCTGATAGATTTTATCGAAGCTAGCGACCTCTTCATCCGTGATTTCCCGCTCCTCAATGAATTCAAACACATTGCCACCATTCCCATTGGCTTTGCCCATATATTCATTTTCATACGCCGCCGGGTTGACCTCTTTTAGGTGTTCTGCGTCATCAATGAAGCGCTCGCCCAGCCAGTCCTTTGGGACATCCTTATACGTGCTATGCGTTACTAGTGCTTCTGGATCTTTCTCCTGTACTTCCTCCGTGTACTCATTCACCCAGTTATTCTTGCTTCGTGGTGGATTGTACGACTTAAATCTATACGCCTTGTCGCCACCTCGGATAGCTGACTGTTGAATGTTTCGTATCTCTTCCGGGCCTGCAAACTGGTCAAGTTCCTCAAACCATACGATACCGATATATCCAAACTCTGGCTTAATAGATTTGATTTTCATTGGATCATCGGCTCCGCGGAAATAGATCTTTTGTCCTGTTGGTTTGTAGGTTATCTCAAAAGGAGAGATTTTAAATTTGAACTCTGCGTCCAGACCCATCTTGGATATTGCCCACTTGATCTGTGCATACACTGAATCCTTGATGGTGTTGCCGACTTTACGCAATACAAGCGCATGCATATCTGAATTGTTTTTCAGTAGTTCGATGATAATACACGAAATCCCGGAAGACTTGGTACTGCCTCGCCCTCCGGGTAAAACATATTCTGTGTGCATCCCTCGCCGGATGTCTCTGACCATTGGGTGGAACACATCGGCAATGATATCGAGATCAAGGTGATACTCCTCTTCCATCCTAGCAGCTTCTTCTGCTTTCCGCTGCTCTTCTCTGGCTTCTTTTATAGCAAGCGTTTTTTCCAGATCATTCATGGATTTCAGCTGATCGGAGAATTCTGGGGCGAATCCAAACGAATCAGTCAGCTCGCCTCTTGCGATCATGGATCGGCGTTGCTGGATTTCTGCCAGAGACATGATGTCAGTGCCTTTTTGCTTCTCGATGAGAGACTGTTTTTCGGCTATATATGCTAAAATGTTAGGCTTTGTTAAATTCTGAGCTCCTGTTACTCTAACACTTCTCTCAGCATACCCGGCTTTCCTCGCGGCATCAGATGCATTTCCGCCATTCTTTATATATTCATCTGCAAACGCTTTCTGTTTAGGCGTTAAGTTCATCTAATCACCTCTGTCTATCCTTATTTTCTGACTGCCTCCCATATTTCTTTCAGGCACATGACTACATCATACTGGGATGCAGTTCGGAGTATTTCATAATCACAATCTTTCCATTCGCCCCTTTTTGTGAGGTGAAGTGTGGGTGTTGATATAATTATTACCGTTATCAACCGCTCCTGCTCATGGCTGTAGAATTGTGACGTTCCAATTTTTATGATTAATCCGGTGGATAATATAGCTTTTTGAAGTTTTCTTGTAACTGCTTTTAAGTTCGCCATATTATCACCTCATTTCTGGCTATAAAATCCCATAGTAACACTTCTGAGTATATTTTAGCACAGGTCGGTAGAAAAGTTGTGGTACATGTTTGAGGAATTTTGTGGTGAAAAAGAGCCGGTAAATACCGACTCTCTAATTTTATTCGTTGCTTTGTAATTTTCTGATTACCTCGCCCTGATCTCCCGGGCATCCCATGAAGCATTCCGGCCAATGTTCGTAAAATGCACATCTGTTGCAGTCATGTGGACTGATTGAGCTGCAATATTGATGTAGTACTGTGAATGCTGATACGGCGAGCTGCGGGGTTATTTCTGGTGGCTTAAACATCATGTTTTTGCTCGCCCTGGTCACTTCCACATTATCATCTTTCTTCTGGTTTCATGTTAATCCTCCTTATCGTCCTCCTCAATACTGACAGTTTCCAGATCTGCGAAATCACAACACATTGCGAATCCGTCAATCATTTTCTTCTTAACTCCAAATACCTCTATCATGTGAGAATTATTTTCCATGATTTTTATTACATCTGACTTTTTAACATATTCAGCCATTCTCCATCTCCTCCAACTTCTTCTCTATCGGATTAATAATCTCTTCCAATACCTGTCGCTCATAATTTTCTTTCCAGATTTTTTCTCTTTTCCAAAATTGGATTTTCATAATCTCATTTATTAAATTAATACACACTATTGCTTCTAGCATTCCCCAACATCCATCACAGGCTCTTTCATTGCACCAGGACAGCAGCATCTCCATTCTCCTTCTGATCGATAGTTTCTACTATGTTTATATTATAACACAAAATGCTCTTGATTTTCAACGCGGATCTGACCTGCTTTCTTACGAAAACAAATACAAGAATCAGGAGATATAAGAAATCATTTTTTGTTGTTATATTTTTTGTGCGGATACGCACAATCCTGCGCTTTCATCTCGGTAATTGAATTGCCGAGGATTCCCGCTTATTATCCTAATACTGATTTGCTCATTCTGGTACCTCCTGCAATAATTCCTGATCATCAAAAGCATTTCCGATAACCACCACTTTCTTCGCCCAGTACGAAAAATCTTTTCGATAATTTGTTTCTTCTGGAAAATCTACATAACATCCTAAACCTCCATTACCGTATTCTCCGAACTTAGTAACAGCCGCAACTGTGCCATACTGAATGACATCATTTTCCCATATCTTATTCCCATTCTTGTCGGTCAGTCCTGTGAACTGGCAGAGGGTTTCTGGATCAACCAATTTCATTCTGTCTGTTATTAAAAAGATGATTGGCAATATACTCGCTTTTTTATACGGCTGAACAATATAACAATATCCGCTGTCAATGTCTAAATCTATGAGGCTTCCTTCTATCCATTCACCATTATCAATCTGCTTTGCCTTGAAAAGAATTTCTCTCATTCAACTCCACCGCCTTTCACGATTTCGATTGCCCTGCTCAGTCCAGCATTGTATCCTTGATGCACATCAGATAAAATACATTCTGATTCAATGAATTTATCTCTTTCCAATTCGCTAATAGCCTTATCCGCATCAAAAGCTGTCGGCTGTTTATTAATGCAATCAATAAACTCTTTCTGGTCAGAACTAATACTTGTGCCAATTTCCCAAATTTTGATGTATTTGATTAATTCGTCTGCATCAATCAGTCTGCTCATATTCTATTCTCCTAACTGTTTTAAAATTTCTTTTGCAATTTTATTACTTTCCTGCATGGAAACTCCCCATCCATTATATTTTCTGTGGCATTCATCACAGTTCCATTCACCATTATCGCTTTCTTTAATTTCGCTATTGAATCTGCAATTATCGCAATACATATGATCGAGAGTGCTATAAATGATGCTTGCAATATCGTCTTGTTTGCTATTAGCATCGTCTACGTGTTTCTGCTTAGTTAAATATTCAAACGCTCTCAGCTCATTTTTCCCGACCCATTTAATCCATGCACCGCAATCCACGCAATACAATCCCGTATTATTCCCAACTTTCTTGACAAAAAGGTTTTTACTATTGCACTTTGGACATTTATATTCTTTCATTTATTTTTCCTCCCACACTCCCAACAGCCGCATCCTCTCATACAGTACAGCGACGGTCTTGCGCCTGTATCCGTAGAAGTCTTTCGGGTTCATCGGGATATATCTTTCTTTGCTGATTTTCCTGTAGCTTTTCTGGTGCAGGATATTCTCGATAACCATATCCGCTATCACCGTGCTCTTCGGGCAAGCTGACAAGGCGGCACCGGAAAGCAGGTATCCGTACTCTGCCGGGAAGTCTTTCAGCATCGTATTCAGTTTTTCTATGTCCTCTGCCGGAATACCGTAGTCCTTCAGCTTTTTGTTCCTTGTCAGCATACCGTTCTCCTTTCTATTTGTCTGGATGGTGCTTGTCGTACATGATCGCTACGCATACAAGACCAACTACTCCGACTATGGTTCCAAGGGTGAATCCTAATATGAATGTAATCATAGCTCATCCTCCTTGTATGGTTCTGGAAGTGGCATCCAGGCAATAACTTTATACATCTTTGTTCCTCCATGCCCATCTGAATATTTATCCCATTCAAGATATCCATATTTCTTTTCGTTCCAATATCCGGCATCTCCAAATTTTAAATAATTCGCAATTCCATAAAGCTTTTCAGGTGTTCCATAGACTTTTTCAAGCGTTACAAGATACTCTTTTTCATCTTCCGGTAATCTCTCACTGACAGGAATCCAACCATTTTCTTTCTCATCCTGTTCCAGATCAGCCAGAAGCTGCTCAATCATATCTTGAATAACTTTGACATGTACCCCAGCGTATTTGTAGCAGTCCGAATATTTATCCTTGTACTGCTTTAATCTGTCTTTGATATGTATCATATTATTCCATCCTTTCTCAATGCCCGCTTCTTACCATGCAAAACAACAGTTCTGTCATGGATCTTTTTCTTGAACCATTGTGTCCACACTTCAAAATAACTGATAATCTCCATTTCTCCACATCTTCACCTAGTGGTGTTGGGCTTTCAAATTCTTCTGCAACATCTCTCTGATACGGAACTGCAACCATTACTCCCATGTTACCTATTTCCGCGTAACATTCCGGAAAATTCTCACGTATATGTTGGGCAAATTTTCCATTTTTTAAATCAGGTAAAATCTCTTTGTAGCACTCCATTGTTGTCACAAGGTAGTTTTTTTCGCCAATAAAATTTAATCCATTTCCGCTGTAAATATCCTCTTTGCAACTTTTTATTTCATAACAGGTAAATATTCCTTTTTCGATTGCTGAAATAGAGCACTGATTTTCCGGAATAAATTGCATGTAATCTACTCTTCTTGGCTTTCCTGCTGCGTAGCCATAATCAAGGCTTACTTCTCTAGCCCAGTATTTACCTGGACCAGAAAAACGGCTTTTTTCCAACAATCTGCTAAGAAATTTTGTTGTTTCAGATCTTTTCATATTTCCACCTCACTATCCTCTGGCATATAAAACACGGATTCTTTCCCGCTCCAAGCATCATCGTTTTTTACCGACATAAATTTACAATATGCTTCCTGAATCATATCCAGTACTTTCATGGCTTTTGCTTTGGTGGAATATTTTCCAAGCGTACATTTATTTTCACCCTCTAGGCTCGAAATAATAAAATCATCTCCATCTTTTACGGTATAAATTGCAGCCAAATTGCTAAAGTTTAATAAAACCGCTTTATTCTGACTTCTGATTAACATTTTGCGTCCTCCTTAATATCTATCAAATTCAATACTGTTGTCTGAATAGAATCTGTAAGCATCTTCTCTGATTTTCTTAACTTCACGCATGACAACTTCTTTCGCTTTGTTGACGGCTTCCTCAAAATCCTCTGTCCCATGATCATAGTTATCAATGTTCAGTGCCTTGCTATTGAGAAACAGTGAATCTCCGCAACCAACATATTTGTGAATACTGATTCTGTTCATCGCCTTTGCCCCGCTTTTCCCATCTTTTCGCTGCCCAGCTATGCCACAGCCACGCACATCATTTCAGAACCTTTCGTAGCAATTCCTTTGCGTTTCTTCGCACGGCTGTGCCTTTGCATTTCAATTCGCTTCGTTGATATGCTTCTCCATAGCACATTCAATGCCACTCCGCTCCTTGCACTTCCATTGCTGTGTTTATGTGACATTCTTTTCCATGCTTCTTATATTTTGCATTTCCCTGTTGACACATCCGCAGTCCATTTGTAAAATTCTTTTTATTGCATTTCTGAACTCTGGACTACTGCATTGTCTTTAACTCATCTTTGGTTCTTGTAAGTATCTGCTTAACTATCTTCTCTCCTCTATCCCATTACGCTCGCAAGGAACTGTCTCTGTTCTCCTGCTGCTTTTTTCTTTCGAATGCCTTCCTCTGGCATCTGTAGCTCTACACAGGTCTTAATGATCCGGTCTCTGGTCCTGGTGTCCACATTCAGATTATCGGTGCTCATGTTGGAAGTGTAGATTGTAATGTTTCCGTCCTCCATACGCTTGTTGATCAGACGGAACATTTCCTGCCGCTGCCATTCCTTGTCTGCCTGTGCGCCGATATCATCCAGAACAAGAAGGTTGCAATCCCGGTATACCTGACTGAGATCCTCTTCTCCGCGATCGCGCTTGTAGCTGTCACCAACAGCACTTATGTAGTCAGGTGCAGTCACGAAACGCATTTGCAGATCGTATTTAATCATCACCGATTTTGCCAGGCAGCACGCCAAGAAGGTTTTTCCACTTCCCGGTGTCTTACTCCACAGATACAGTCCCTTTCCTGCCATTTCCCACTTCTGGAAATGGTTCAGAAAGGTGATACACAAGTCTCTCAGTTTGCTCATGTCTCTCTGGTAAATATCAAAATCGAACTTGCCAAGATCTGCCTCATGGTACTCTTTTGGTACTCCGGTACGGTCCTGTGCTCTATAACCACCTTTGCACTTTGGACATCTGCGAGCATATTGAATTTCTTCTGGAAGTCCGTAATCATAGACCGTGGCGTAATATGTCTCCCATCCAGTCCCATGGCACACAGGACACTCACCATAATCTGACTGAGTTCGTTGGTTCTGGTTCATCTTTTATCGCCTCTTTTCTCGCATCATAGTTTCCGTCAAGGACCTTAGCCATGTTGGTATCGCTGATCAGCCAGTCGAATGTTGCTCGCCAATTGCGCTTGTTTGCACCTTTCAGGAACTCAGAAGCCTCTGCTTTTTCAAACAAAATCCGGAAGTCCTCGCGAGTGTAACCTGCTCTTATTCTGGCATTAATAGCTTTCTTCCTTGCTTCAGACATCTTTACCAGGCGGGGATACGACCCACAAACGGAATTGTATAATTCACGAATCGTGGCATAGATGCTGTTTTCAGGAGTTCCACTCTCATAATCTCCTTTAGGAGATTTATTATATTCTTCCTTTCTTTCCTTCTTCCCTTCTTCTATTGTTGCCCCTCGACTGCCATCTGACTGCCCATCGACTGCCGTTTGACTGCCACTTGACTGATACTGATTGTAGTTTTTTACTGTAATTACGCTGAATTTAGGGTGTCGGCTGACTGCCACCTCACCGGTATTTTCCAGATGTTTTAGCGCAGTTCTCACATTCTTTATTGTGAGTCCTGTTTCTGCCGCCATATTCTGCTGTGAAGTAACCAGTGAGCCTCTCGGCACTTCTATTCCCTGGAAGCGGCTCGGCTTCCAGTTTGCCTTTAACAGGATATGCAGGAACAGCACCTTTGTATTGATGTCCGTGTACCATTCCCAATCAAGGATTTTCCTGCTGATCTTCACGTAGTCCATAACCAGCCTCCCATTCCCTGTATATCTTCATCCATTCATCAAACGGCATCGTAACCAGCCACTCACAATGATTTTTCCTGTGGAACACCGCCGGAAGTTCATCCGGTTTCCGATCCCTCTTCGACTGATCTACAGCCTCATATATATTTAGTTTTTCTCTTCTCTTCACTTCAATGTGAATTCCAGGAAGACCAACTACATCCGCATCTCCGTTGGACCCACAATACTGCTGCCCTCTTCTTGCCTTGTAACCATACCCGCGAAGGATACCGGCTACTTCCCTTTCTCCGACAGCCCCTTTACATCTACTATTCATGCGTCTCCTTTCCCCCTCAGGAAGTTATAACAGGCCACTCCCTGAGGGAAAATCGTGTGATATATCTATATGAATTTTAGTTGCACCCTTATTTTTTATATATAAGCTCTTTTGGATTCCATCCGGGATAGATACAACTCATGTATTTTTCGATATATGCCAGCATATCTGGTCGTAAACCTTTTGCTCCATTATCTAGGAGCTGATGGTGGTATCTACATCCGGTAACTCCATTCTGTTCGATTCCAAGTCCACCCTGTGATCGGTTGACAATATGCATAATATCAAGCTGCTTATATTGGAAATCGGATGAAGAATGCATATAAAAACCAATCTGGCAAAATATGCAGCCGTGATCTCTATCGAGAATTCTTTTGCGCGTTTTTACATCAAACTGTAACGCTTTTGTTCTTTTATTCATCTATACCACCTATTCCATACTGCTCAAAAAGCTTTCGTTTCTCAAATGGCGTCATAATCTCGCCGTCTGGTATTCCAGAATCCTTGCAGTCTTGAATTAATCCGCTGATCAAGCGCGCCATCTCCTCTGTGTCATATGTACTGGTTCCTCTAAGAAGAACATACACTCTTTTGATTCCCCCATACTTTGTGACCACCGTCTTTGGAAGCGGCTTAAGATGATATTCCACCTTGTCCGAAACATCCCTTTCCGTTTCTTCTGTATCAGGAAGATAAACCGCAACCAGATTTCCGTCCACACGTTCTATCTGGCCATAACGACGCAGCATATAGTTGTGAGCCTCGTTATTCGTCCAGCCGTGAACTTTAGCAAGTTTGGTAAGCAATACCCAGTAATACGCATTCGCATCTAAGGAACGCTTATCCCTGTGCTGCTTAAGACGTATATCCAGTTTCTCATGCTTGATGAGTCCCATTACTTCCTGAGCGTTTTCATTCAGTTCCACCTGTAAGTTCCACTTTCCGGTCGCGAGATCTTTCCCCAGTGATTTGATTTTTCCTGTAAATTCCATTTACGCACCACAATTTTGCTTGAAGTAATTCAAATTTTTAGGATCTGTTATCGCTTTGATATTTCCAATAGTCAACTGACTAATAGATGTCAGCTTATATGCTTCAAGAATCTTCTTCTCATTCAGACCGTTCTTATTCAAGTATGATCTGAGTCCAGATATATCAGTGCTTGGAACTTCGGAAGAACTGTCGTCTGTCTGATCATACTTGGTACGGCCTTCTTTCCAGTAAACATCTGCCCCAATGCCAAGATTCTTACATGCCACTGATAACGCATCCGTGGTTGCCATTTTGTAACACTCATCAGATACATAGACTCCGTTCCGCTCTTTTGTCGCTAACTTACTGCCACCGGTTCCGGGAATTGCCCGTGACCACTCACCCTCGTATTTGACGTACAGTTCAATCACCACGAAAACACATATCTCATCACCAACAGTCTCCATCCATTTCTCAATTGTTTTGTAATACCAGCCAAGGCCGCAGGGACCGAACTGCTCCGTCAAGCACTTGATGCGCCACATCGGGTTAATGTCTGTAAAACCTTTCAGTCGTCCTGCCGTAATAGCTTTTTGAGCATCTTTAGGAACTTCCCGAACCTTGTTATATAACTCAAGATTTTCCATAAGCCTCTCCTACTTGATCTGGATATTCTGCGAAGTTATCAGAGTGATTCCCGGAAACTTTTCTCCGGCTTTCAGTGCTGCCTTCAGACCGACCTTGTCCGGCTTAGGCTCTGAATACTTAAGATATTCTTCTGGGACAGATGCACCCTCCGCAATATCCACGGAGCTACCACTTCTAAAAGAAATTGCTACTCTTGCAGACTTAAACTTTTCACCATCCAGATATCGGGAAAGATACTCTTTCAGTGATGCCGCTTTGCTTTCTGCGACTTTCTGCCTCTTGGCAAGATTTTCTTTTTCAGATTTCAGTGCTTCTGCATCTGACAAAAGATTCTTGATCCAGCAACCGATGTTCTCGATTTTCTGGTCTCTTTCCATCTGTAGAGATTCAAGCTTTTTGATATCTACGATTTCCCCTGTTTCCATATCTACGCAATTAAGGATTTCATTTTCGATTTCGTACAGATTCATTCTTATTTCCCTCTCTTTCTACTAATCTATAGTTGCTTGCTTGTCTTTTTATTGGCCCGGAATGTCTATGCGTAATGATTTCCAGGTATTCATCCTTTATATCTCCGTTGCCAGTGAAGTTCATAGCGGACACCTCCCGTTGATAAGCAGTTCCAAAAGGTATTTCTTCGCACCCTCAAAACTTCCAGCTTCGGACGGAAACTCGTAAAACTGGCACACTGAAAAATGCTTTACGATCTCCCCTGCATCATTAAATACATAAATATAAACTCTGGATATGTCGTCACACGCCGTATAGTCAAAATTCACATGCGCCGTTGTTTCACTTGAAACTCTCTGGCACAATTCAAATAATTCCTTAATTTTCTCCTTGTTCATTTTTTCTCCTTTCATAAATTTCCTATCAGAATCAGGCTTATGGTTGCTGCTGCCAGAATCCGATCAAGTCCATTTGTCCACTCCCATACTGGAAGGAATGTTAAAAGGATTCCGATTGCTATTGACATCAAAATTTCTCGTTTACGATATTTCTTCATTCGTGTCCCTCTATCTAAGGAATACCCATGCTGCATTTGAAAGAATCAATGCCGCCATGGTAATTCCCCATGCACAGAACCATTTCTGTGTCTGCTTCTTTGCTTCCCTTACGACTTCCACTGCATAGAAGTTTTCAAAATCTTCAAAGCTGGTTATTTTTGCGCTGTCCATTGTGCTTTTACCCTCGGTTTTCTTCATAAAAAATCCTCCTGTTCTCTTGCGAAATACAGGAAGAAATGTTATGATTGTCCTGTAATCCGCTAAGACTGTTTTAGTGGTTTACGGCTCCGGGGTGGAGTTCGTGGCTCCCTCCGGGGAGCTTACGTCAAATTTGCTTCTTTTCTTCGATAGTAGTTCAAGATGATTCTTGAACACTCATCTACAATCTTCTGATTGTCTTCAGGTGTATTATCCTTGCAGTAATCATCATGTATTCTGATTACTCCAGACCCTTTTTTGATTGTTTTGATTACTGCCATCAGCAAACCTCCTTTTATGCATTCACTATGTTAAGATATGTTGTTTGTTTCTTTTTGCTTCTGGTCAAGATCATCAGTTCTTCTCAAATAATGTCTTGCCATTCAGATTAGCTCGAAATGCATATTTATGGTCTTGATATTGGCTCTCTTGAAGAATTTGAGATAAAATGTCGTTTGGAGTAACCAATTGACATGTAAAAGTAGCTTGCGGACATTGAAGTTGTGACTCAATATCTGATATTCTCTTTTCTAGAGAGCGAATCTTTTTTCTGGTTGATTTTTTCATGCCTTTCTCCTTTCTGCTGATAAAATTTCGTGTTATACTCTCCTGTAAAGGAGAGATGTTATGGAAATTTCTGGTTCACAAATCAAATTGTTAAAACGTCTTTATAAAACTGATATACCGTTGTCTGATTTTTCCGATTCGGAAAAAGGGGAAATAGAATATCTTGGAAAACGCGGGTTCATTAAATACAGTAAAGAAGATACCGATTCAAGAATCACACCAACCATTGTCTGCATTCAGTCAGCTGGAAAAGCTTTTTATGATTCTTATGTAAGAGACCGCAGACGGTGGTATATCCCTGTTGTTCTGTCCATTGTTGCCATCGCAATCAGCTTATTTGCACTGTACAAATCTGGACAGGTAATCAATGTTTACATTGACGAAAATAAAATGAATACGGTCACAGCTGAGAATCCTCCGGCAAATGCAGATAACAAATAGGGAAAATTCGGATATCTGTAAATGATTGGTAATCCGTCACCATACTTGCGCAACGCTCTGTGTGCTTGTCTAGCCATTTTCCCGTGTGAATAATGAGGGTCACTGTTTATGGAATCCAGAATTTCCCATTTTGTCATGTTGTCATATTTTGACGGTGTTCTGTGGAACATTTGTTTTCACCTCCTTGTTTTATCTTAGTTTAATCTTACTACTACGCTGTTTTATTGTCAAGCATGTTTTTATTCTCAGTTTAAATTATTATTGACTTTTTTTACTTATAGGTGTACTATCATATTAGGAGGTGAGGAAATGACAGATATTCTTGCTAGAATCCGAGAAGTATTGTTAGAAAGTCAAAAATCCCAAACGGAAATAGGAAAGGAACTCGCCAAAACTCCACAATATGTATGGAAACTTTTGAATGATAACAATGCTAATCCTAGTGACAGTGTTATAAAAGATATTTGTCGCGCATTTGAGATTAACGAAAATTGGATTCGTAAAGGAGAACTGCCCAAAGAGCTTAAGGCAGACAAAGATTTATTTTCTGTATGTGCTAACATAGCAACAGATGATATTAAGGCCAGAGAAGCTATTATGAAATATTATCAATTATCAGCAGAAGATAAAGAATTATTCTGGAAGTTCATTGAAAGATTTACCAAATAGAAAAAGCAGGGATTAATTTCCCTGCTTCTTTTCTTTCTCAAAAAGAGTATGTGCAAAACTATAAATCATTGCCAAAAACCTTATGTTTTCCATTTTCTCTATCATTTCAATAATTTCTTTCTTGTAATCCATATTGTACCTCCTACCGCACAAAAACATTTGCTCTCTTTTACATTACATTATCTTTGGTACGATAAAGTGGCATCGGCAGACAAGTTCCTCCTCGCTAACTGCCAGTGATACACCGGAATGTGCGCAATCGCAAAGAAAATATTCGCACTACCGAATATAAAATGCGCTTTACGCGGAATTATACGGCATATTGACACAAAAATAAGCTGTATCCGATTAGGAACGCTCCTTCTGACTGTAGAATGTCTGCTAGATTGCCGGACAAGGCTGACCGTAGAACTCTTGCATGAGTGGTTGCGTGCCCGACTCGGAACGTGAACTATGTAACTGATTATCAATATTATTCCGACAAGAATTATAACTTTTTTGGCTAATTTCAAAATATCTCCTCTTTTTTTAGATAGAAAACAAATATATAATAGCACATTTTTATGCCAGTTTAAATAAATCTGACAAATTTCGAAACAAAAATTTTACCAAAAATATTCTAAAGCATTACAAACTGTGCTAATATCAGTTATATACCACAAGGAGGGAAAGAAAATGAAGAAAGTAAGAAATACGTTGATGATATTGTGGACTCTGTTTGCTGCATCATCTCCTGCTATAATGGGGAAATACAGTTCCGACAACATTGCATTTGCGGTAATTATGGAAATTTTCGGTATCGCAGTGCTGGCTGTTACTTTTGGAATAATTGGTTTTATTGCTTCTAAAGCAGGAGGACATGCATCACAAGATAGCCCGGAGGAACTTACACCAGTTGAAAAGCCTGTCCACGTTCTGAGATTACGCGTTATTTCTGGAAAGGAATCATTCGACTTGCCATCACGTAAAACACCATTTTTGTTAAGGCAATGGAAAGACGGATATGTCACAATTGCAGATATGCCTGAGAAGTATACACTCATGGATTATGAGTGGAACGGACCAGAATATAGAACGGTGGAAAAGACAACAACGACATCCCATACTAAAGGAAAAACCAAGGAGAAAACAAAAAGAAAGGGAAGATTAGCTGGTGCCGTTATTGGCACAGCTGCCACAGCTGTCACACTCGGAAACCCTGTTGTCGGCGCAGCTGTCGGCGCAGCGGTTGGAACTGGAAAGAAAACCAAAGGAAAGAACAATTCTACTACTACCGGAACCGCCACCACGACAAGTGATAATATAGAAGTAGATTCTTATGCGTCTATGAAAATGCAAAATATTGAAACAAATCAGATAAATACTATTGGATTTTACTGTAGTTCGAATATAGACATGCAGCTAAAGAGCTTCAATATTTCAAAAAGTTCTGATGCTTCTGAAAATGTTCGAAACCAGAAAACATCCGTTGAACTTCTGAAAGATTACAAAGAACTTTTTGATAGCGGTATTATTACACAAGAAGAATTTGAACAGAAAAAAATAGAACTTTTGTAAAAAAAAAAGAACCGGCTCTCGCTACCAACGGGAACCGGTTTTGAAAAATAAGACAATTCCAGAGAAAAATCTTACCTACACATTAAGTATATCATCTCCGGGATTGCCGTACAAGTGTAAAAAGGAGAATGATAAAATGAATGAATCAGTATGTATCTATTTGAGGAAATCCAGAGCCGATCGGGAAGCTGAAGCACATGGAGAGGGTGAAACTCTTGCCAGACACGAACGAATCCTGTTCACAGCTTGCAAAGAAAAAAGAGTGCATTGTAGGCGCAATTTATCGTGAAGTGGTATCTGGCGAAACTATTGCTGACCGTCCTGTCATGCAAAAACTTCTTCACGAAGTGGAATCCGGGCTGTGGGACGGTGTTTTGGTCGTCGAAGTAGAACGTCTTGCCAGAGGTGATACCATCGACCAAGGCGTTGTGTCCAGAGCTTTTCAGTACTCTGACACGAAGATTATTACTCCTACAAAAATATACGATCCGAACAACGAATTTGATGAAGAATACTTCGAATTCGGACTTTTTATGAGCCGTAGAGAATATAAGACCATTAAGCGCCGATTGAATAATGGTAGAATCTCATCGGTCAAAGAGGGGAAGTACTGTGGTAACAAGCCGCCTTATGGATACGAAAGAGTAAAACTCGAAAAAGAAAAAGGTTATACCCTCAGACCTGTTCCAGCTCAAGCCGAGATCGTAAAGATGATATACACCTGGTATGCCGGTGATGGCTGCGAGCAAATTGGAGTTGCGAAGATTGTGCGTAAATTAAACGACATGGGAATAGAATCCGCGCTAGGCGGTGACTGGACTCCTGCCAGTATACAGGGAATCCTGACAAATCCGGTATACATCGGAAAAATACGATGGAACGGGAGAAAAACTGTAAAGACTATACAGAACGGGCAAGTGGTTAAGACACGCCCACGGTCCAGAGACATTCTTATCTGTGAAGGATTGCATCCAGCTATTATATCAGACGATCTGTATAATTCTGTGCAAGAGATACGCCAAAAGAATCCACCCCGTCCAATCAGTATAAAAAACACAGTTCGCAATCCGCTTGCCGGAATTGTCTATTGCAGCAAGTGTGGTCGTGCCATGGTTCGCCGCCCTTATCAAAAACGCGGACAGGAAGATACCCTC
>OLNN01000643.1_pt1 | contig 35427 bp, 16 predicted proteins | sample 1672141 | NCBI WGS metagenome assembly OLNN01 (sample SAMEA3136652, study PRJEB25190) | human gut metagenome | biome: human gut; feature: human-associated habitat; material: faeces | place: Austria | collected 2013
AAGCCGCTGGTTGCAAATGCTGACGGTAAGGTTGAAGTAATTGCATGCGTACCTTTCACAAACCTTGAAACAGCTATCAATACAACTGCAGGTTCAAATGTTAAAATCGGCGCAGAAAATGTCCACTTTGAAAAAAGCGGTGCATTTACTGGCGAAATTTCAGCTGATATGCTGGTTGAACTTGGCGTTGAATACGTTGTAATAGGTCACTCTGAAAGAAGACAGTATTTCGGCGAAACAGATGAAACAGTAAACAAGAGAACAAAGGCAGCTCTTGCAGCTGGTCTTAAGCCTATCGTTTGCGTTGGCGAGCTTCTCTGGGAGCGTGAGTGCAACATCACAGAGGAAGTTATCGCAAGACAGGTAAAGCTTGATTTCTTCGGCGTATCAGCAGAGGACGTTAAGAAGTCCGTTATCGCTTACGAGCCAGTATGGGCTATCGGTACAGGCAAGACAGCTACAGCAGATCAGGCTGAGGAAGTTTGTGCATTCATCAGAGCAACACTTGCTAAGATCTATGACGAAGCTACAGCAGAGGCAGTTACAATTCAGTACGGCGGCTCAATGAACGCTAAGAATGCTGATGAGCTTACTTCAAAAGTAAACGTTGACGGCGGACTTATCGGCGGCGCTTCACTTAAGGCTGAGGACTTCTCAATTATCGTTAAGGCTGCAAGCAAATAATTAAACAAATTTTTGGTGGGTGTGTTTCGGCATACCCACTTTTTGTGAAAAACAATATGGAGGAATACTAATGAAAAAACCTGTTGTATTATGTATAATGGACGGTTACGGCAAGAATGACAGCGATTACGGCAATGCAATCGCTATGGCAAAAAAGCCTAACCTTGATAAGCTTATGGCTGAATATCCAATGACTTATATCGGAGCAAGCGGACTTGATGTAGGTCTTCCTGACGGTCAGATGGGCAACTCTGAAGTAGGCCACACAAATATCGGTGCCGGCAGAGTTGTATATCAGCCGCTCACAAGAATTACAAAGGCATTTGAGGACGGCGATGCTGAAAAAAATCCTGCTCTTAAGGGCGCTATGGATAATGCTAAGGGCAAGGCTCTTCACCTTATCGGTCTTGTTTCACCCGGTGGTGTTCATTCTCATTCAGAGCATCTTTATCATCTTCTTCAAATGGCTAAAAATAACGGTGTAGAGAATGTTTACGTTCACGCTCTTCTTGACGGTCGTGACGTTCCACCTTCATCTGCCGTTGAATATCTCAATGAACTTGAGGATAAAATGAAGGAAATAGGCGTAGGTAAAATCGCTTCCGTAATGGGCAGATTTTACGCTATGGACCGTGACAATATTTGGGACAGAGTTGAAAAGGCTTATGCCGCTATCGTTTATGGCGAGGGCATTCAGGCTGACAATGCAGTTGAGGCGGTTAAGGCTTCTTATGAAACTGTTGACGAGGACGGCAAGCACCTTACAGATGAATTTGTGCTTCCTACCGTTATCGGCGGCAGCGAGGGCAGAGTTAAGGCTGACGACAGCGTTATCTTCTTTAACTTCCGCCCTGACCGTGCAAGAGAGATTACACGTACATTTGTTGACCCTGATTTTAACGGCTTTGAGAGAAAGAACGGCTTTTTCAAGCTTTACTATGTATGTATGACTCAGTATGATGCCGAGATGCCAAACGTTGAGGTTGCATTCGGCCCTGAAACTCTTGTTAATACCTTTGGTGAATATATTTCAAAGCACGGTATGACTCAGCTTCGTATTGCCGAAACTCAAAAGTATGCTCACGTAACTTTCTTCTTCAACGGCGGCGAAGAAAAGCAGTATGAGGGTGAGGACAGAATTCTTGTTGCTTCTCCTAAGATTTCCACATTTGACCTTATGCCTGAAATGAGCGCTCCTGAGGTATCGGAAAAGCTTAATGCGGCAGTCAGAAGCGGCAAATATGACGCTATTATCGTAAACTTTGCTAACTGCGATATGGTTGGCCATACAGGTATTATCCCTGCGGCAATCAAGGCTGTTGAAACTGTTGACGCTTGTGTTGGCTCACTTGCAAAGGCTGTTATAGAAATGAACGGCAACCTCTTTATCACTGCCGACCACGGCAATGCTGATAAGATGCTTGACGAAAACGGCGAGCCGTTCACAGCTCACACAACTAACCCTGTTCCGTTTGTTGCAGTAAACTGCGGCGAGGGCGTTGAACTTCGTGACGGCGGCAAGCTTTGCGACATCGCTCCTACAATGCTTCAAATGCTCGGACTTGACAAGCCTGCTGAAATGACAGGTGTATCACTTATTAAATAAGTAAATACAATAATAAAAGGATTAGATATTCGTATTAATTTACGCATATCTAATCCTTATTTTTTTATCTTATATTTATGTTTATATTGTTATATTGTCGGCTTAACTCTGTATACTACAGTCGAATGTTTAGGAATTGTTGCATTAATGGTAGTTCCTGTTGTGCGTTCATCTGTCCACAAATCGTGAAGTTCATAACCCGACGGAGCCTCCTCAATACCTAAGTATGGGTCCTTAGTAAGGTCATCAAGCTTGAAATTGACGCTTTTTGTGGAAGAGGCAGTATTGAATAAACAAAGCGCAACATCGCCGTTTGAAAGCGGACGGGCGATAATGTCAATACCGCTTTCCTTTTTAATTCTCTTAGCACTCTTGCCGAGTGAATCCTGGTCAACTGCAATCATATGTTTGTTAGTAACAATTTTAAGCGTTTCGTTATCCTTGTCGGGCATACCGTTTGATACAAAGCTTCTGATATCGTTGCCAAGCATAAGCGGAGCGGCAAGCATACACCAAAGCGAGAAATGCGCTCTGTTTTCGTTATCGTCAAGCTTTCCGTTGCCGACCTCAAGCATATCAGGGTCGTTCCAATGGCCCGGTCCTGAGTGCTTATAAAGCTTCAAGGTACGGTTATATATCATAGTTATGCTTCTCCAATTGGGAGCTATATCGGGCGTTGTGCGCCACATTGAGCCTGCTTTAGCACCCCAAAGATAAGGGCGAGCCATGCCCCATTCGCAAATGGAATATGTGATTGGCTTTTCTTCTGAATGTGTAACCTTAGCCCACATCGAGCTTGCTTCCTTAAGAGCGTTACCCATACGCTTATACTGAATATATGACGAGTCAATCGCAGTTGCTACAGGGTTTTTGATTGTCATATTGTTGGTGCCCTCTTTAAGCTCAACAATAATTTGTTGCCTGCCTAAAGGACTGAAGCCCTTAGTTTCAGGGAAGAAAATTTCATACATTTTGCCGTTAATATGAATTTGCATATACTGCTTCTTTTTAGCCATTGACTTGTGAAAAACAAAGGTTAATACGTATTCGCCCTTTTCGTCTGCGTCAAAATTAAAGCTTGCAGAGCCTGAGCCGTGGCTGATAAATCCGATTGCTTTTTTGCTCGGCACGTCAGACATTTTGATAATCTTTGCTCTTCCGGTAAACTCTGCGTCTTCCGGCCTTAAATCAATTTCAAAAGCGCTTTTTGGCTTGGTAATTACAATATGCTCAATTGCAGGGCAGTCACCACTGATTCTGTTATGATGGCAAAAATCGTATTTAAAAAATTCACAGCCCCAAGACGCAATTGTTTTAGCGTCAAGCCTTTCGTTGCCGAGAGAGGCAGGGAGGTCCTCACAGGTGAGAGTACCGTTAGAAGAATAAAGACCAACCTTTAAGCCGAGTGCGTTAATATCCTTAATAAGCTTAGGGATACCACGGCTGAATGTGCCGAGGTCGCCCTGAAGCTTTCCGTCACTGTCACGAAGGGAGCTTTGCCAGCAATCGTCAAGGTTAATAAATTCATATCCTGCATTTGCAAGCCCGCTGTCTTTCATAGCGTGGGCAGTTTGCATAATAATATCCTGGTCAATATTGTTTCTAAAGGTATTCCAGCTTGACCAGCCCATAGGCGGAGTTTGAGCAACCTTATTTTCAGAATATTCTTCGTCCTCGCTTATATCAATTGTAAGCTTAGTCGGGATAAATATTTTTTTCAAGGCGCAAAGCGGACATTTGCCGTTTGCTTTCATATTTAAAAACCAAGAAATGAACACAACAATCAATATTGCCAAAACGGCAACTAAAATTATAGCAAGATATTTCATTATAAACCAATCTCCTTAAAAAGCTCCAACTCCTTTTGAGCCAAAGCCTGCGTATTTTCATCATCAAGTGAATTTACTGCATTTAACGTAAATTCTTTTCTGTTTTTAAAATTGTAAATTATTCGATAAATCCAAGCATATAAAATAAGCCAAGGTCTTCCGTCGATAAATTTGATATAATCAATTTCTTTAAGCTTTTTGTAAGGCGGAAAGAGAAGCCTGAGTTTCGCCATAAAGGGCGAATATTTTTTCCCTTCTTCAAGCTCTCTCCTTGCAACGGTAACGCCCTTGTTTTCATTCTCATTGCCGAATGCACCGCAGTCGCAAAGGTATTTTTCAACATTTTTCGTATCAATTGCGTAATCATAACCTTCGCCGAAAAAGTTGTGGCAAACGGTCAAAACGGTTTTACCGAATTTTTCAAGTTCAACTGCGCTTAAATATTCAAACACCTTTTGAATATCAATATTTGCAGTTCTTAGCATTACGGCTAAATCAAGAATAAGCTTAATTCCTGCTCCGTAGAATTTGAAATGGTGCGCCATGTGAGCAATCAAATATGCAAAATGAAAGCTGTCGTCAAATTTTCCGTCAAAGCCGTCAAATTCTGCATAATCAAAAGCGCTGCAAAACGGCTCGGTATCATAACAGCTTATAAGCTTTGTGTGCACCTCAAGCAGAACACCGTTTTTGACATAGTTATAAACCGGCCCGTTTTCCTTAACACAGTCAAAACCGTTAGATATAAGCAATTTTTTAATCTTGTCCCTGTCCTCAGCCTTGATTAGAACGTCTATATCGCCCATAGTACGACTTTCAGGCACGGGGTAGTATTCTCTAAGTATTGCGCCTTTAAACGTGATATACGGGCACTGAGCCGACGCAAAAAGCGTTTTAACCTCTTCCAGCATATTAATCTGAGCGTTTGAAAGGAAAATTAAATCAAAAAATTTATTTTCAAGCGCATTTAAGAAGTTTTCGGGCAAATCGCTTTTATTCTTTGCATTTAAAACTGCACAGTGCAATACACCTAAAAGGTTATGCCCCTTTGCATATAAAAACAATTTTTTATAATTAACGTCTGTATCGAAAATAAATTTGTCGCCGTTTAAATAGTGGCGGCAAATGTCAATTAAAACCTCATATTCCTTATCCATATCAGTTGAAAACTGCGTTGCCGACAACAAGACTTAAAACAGTCATAATAAGTCCGGCAATAAACACACCGAGCGAAATCACAAAAAAGCTCTTTTTCTTATCAAGATGGAGAAGAGATGCAAGAAGTGCACCTGTCCAGCCACCTGTACCCGGAAGCGGTATGGCAACGAAAATCAAAAGCCCCCAAATTCCGTATTTATCAATTTTATCTCGCTTTTTAAGCGTTTTGTCCTCAAGCCAATAAACAAACTTGTTTATTCCGGGAACTTTTTTTAATAAATCGAAAATCCAATTGATTAATAAAAGTATGAACGGTATAGGTAAAATGTTACCTAAAAAGCTGATAATAAATCCCACAAAAGGATTCATTTGCAAAAGCACAATGGCTGTAAACATTCCGAGCCTGCATTCCAAGATAGGGCAGACTGAAATAATAAACACAACAAGCCAATCGGGTATTCCGTGCGCTGTTAAAAACTCTTGTAAGTTTCTGCAAAATTCTTGTACCATATATCAGTTCTCCTTTTTGTCGGTTGTTGCATTTTGCTTTTTATCTGCATTTGATTGCGACTCATTATTTTTGGTTTGAGCATTAACGTTATTGTTTGCCGCATTTTGAAGTCGCTTTTTTTCCTGATTTCTTTTTCTCTTTTTTATTATTTTTTGGCGCACAATTTCCTCTTTGTGCTTTTCATAATAGCGCTGAGCCCTGAGTTTATTTTGCTGTTCAATCCATTTTTGGCGCCTGTATTCGGCTATTCTTTCCTTGCGCTCTTGCTCTTTAAGTTCAATTTCTCTGTCAATAGCTTGCGCAGTGGGAGTGTTTTTATTTACAATAAGCTTTTGCTTAATGAGAAAATCAACGGCTTCCCTCAGTATTTTTTTATCATTTTCAAATGAGAGGTGGCCCATAGCCTGGTCATACGCAAGCCATCTGTAATCGTCAATTTCCTCCTCTTGCATTGTTGTTTTTAAATCGTCTGTTGTTGCAACGAATATAGAAACTTTTTTGTCAACATTATTGCGAAGCGTATATTTTGATATACCCTCGTAGCCGAGATGAATTTTAATGTGAAGCCCTGTTTCTTCAAGAACTTCTCTTCTTGCTGCGTCGTATTTTGTTTCACCCATTTCGAGGTGACCTTTCGGAAAGCCCCAATTCGCTGAGCGCTTATTTTTTATAAGCAAAAAGCGAAGCTTGCCTTTAATACTCCTGTATACTACTGCGCCTGCGCTTGATTCGTAGTAGCAGACAAGTTCATATTCGGGAAAATCTTTTTTAACATCAATGTATTGATAAATGTCTTGATTAATGTAGCGTGAACTTCTTGACGCCATAATCCAAATAGTTTTTAAATCCGTGTTCTCCGGGTCTTTAGGAACGAGTGCCGCTATAATTCGTCCGTCGAAATTGCAAACCGTGTGAGTCACTCCCATAACAAAAGCGTAACGGTTTTTGTATCCCTTGATTTGAACTAAGTTTAATGGATATACATAACCGTTCTCATCGACAGAATTAATAGTTTTAACAACTCTTCCTTGGGCTGTTTTGCCGAGAAACATAACATCACCACCAAGTAAAAGATATAATTCGTATTTATTATATCTTATTTTATATTGTAATACAAGAATTTTATTACAAAAACGGAAAAAATGATATTTAAGATAAAGCAAAACGGACAACTCCGAAGAGTTGCCCGTTTTTATTTTTTATTCGGTTTGCAGATTTAGGTTTATGCCATTGTCTGAAGTAAATCAACAAGTGAAGCAATAACCGTATCGGTATCACCCTTAAGAACAGGAAGTACCTGGTCTACAACACCTGAAACTGTTTCGTTGCCGCCAACAAGACCGGTTACAAGTGAACTGATCTTCTTGAAGTTGTCGCCTGCGTTTACAGTTTCGATTAAGTAGCTAAGAACTGCGATGAGAGTTTCTGAAGAGTTACCCTTAACGTAAATTCTTGTGCCGTAGGTAGCAGCCTGTGATGCGTCGGTAATTACCTTACCGTGGCTTGCAAGCTGTAACCAATTAATGTCGTTAAGCTTAATTCCAAGCGGTGTGCCCTTAATCTTAATCATTCCAAGAATGTTATTAAGAAGAGGAACGATAGCGTCAGCGCCGAGGAGCGGCTTAAGTGTTGCGTTAATATCATAGATATCAAGCTTGAAGTTTGATACGCCAATCTTGCCGAGGAGAGAGTTAAGGTCAACCTTAAGTGCCTTAAGAAGGGCAGGTAAGAGAGTGTTGAGGTCAACTACAGGCTTGACAGCGTCTATAAGTGCAGAGATAGGAGTGAGGAGATTGTCAAGAATCTGGCAAAGTCCGTTATTACCGATGAAGAGTGCAAGGTTTGGAAGCATTTCAAATAATGTTTCGAGAGGAGCATTGAGAATATCCTCAACCTTATCCCAGATAGGATTGATAATGTCAAGAAGAACATTATCATAAGCTTTCTTCATATCTTCTCTGTACTGATACTGAGTCTTAACGTTATACATTGAGAATGCTTCCATAAGAGGAACGATTGATGATGTATAACCGTTAGAACCAGGGATTCTTACGATATCGAAAAGACCGAGATATGCGTCATTAAGAAGTACATCAAGTACGCCGAATACAGGACGAAGAACTGCAACGAGTGCATGGAAGAATGTATCTCTGTCCTTAACGCCCCACTTAAGAGCTGATGTATTAACCTTTGACCAAGAACCAGCCTTAGCGATTACGCTTGCATTAGCTGAATAAGTTTTGCCGTAAGTTTCGTCTGTAAGGAGCTTAGCAACATTACTTGTTGAGAAGTCGATACCTGTTTGTGCAAGGAGGGAAACGAGTGAGCCGTCGCCAACCTTAACCTTTTCAACTGCACCGTAAAGACCGGTGAGAAGTGAGTTAACAATGTCATCCTTGAAGAGGAGGCCGCTGATTAAGTTGTTAAGACCGCCTTTAATTAAACTGCCAACAAGACCGTCAAGCATAGGAGGAAGATTCTTAAGGAAGTCAACGTCTACGCCCTTAGGATATGAGAAGTCGAATGAGCCTGTCTTATATGCGGTGTAATCCCAGAATGCATTAGTAGGTTCGCCTGTTAAGAAGTAGAATACTGCACGAACGATATCATCTTTTTCAGCCATGCTGATTGTAGTGAATACACTTGAGATGATTGACTTGAGCATACTGTTCTTCTTAATAGCACCAATTGAAGAAACAAGTGATTTGATTGGTTTAGCGTTCTTAATAAGAGTGTCTGCCACATAGCGGAGAACTGCAACGAGAACCTCGCCCTTGTCAGCAATTACTTCCTTATTAGTGAACTTGCCTTCGGCATTCTTAGCATGCGACTTAGAGGTTACAACCTTGCCGTGAGCAGCGATTGTTGACCACTTGAAATCAGGAAGCTTGATGCCTGTTTTCTTAAGTAAGCTGTTAATAAGCGGAACAACGATGTCCTGAATGTTGCAAGACTTGAGGTCTGCAAGCTTAATGTTAAGCTTAACGCCCCTAACCTTAAGCAAGCTTGTTAAATACTTGCCGAGGTCCTTGCCAAGTACCGCTGAAATAATCTTATCAACGTCTAAACCTGCTGACTTAGCAGTTTTAACAATGTTTGTAATCGGAGCAAGGAGATTATCAAGAAGCTGGCCGATACCGTTGTTATCAATGAAGTATGCAAGGTTAGGAAGAACTGATGTAATTGTTTCAAATGGCTTGTCGAGAACTTGGTCAACAAAGCTCATAAGAGGATTAAGAACATCAAGAAGTACGTTATCCTTAGCCTTCTTGCAATCCTTCTGATACTGTGCAAATGTCTTAATCTTGCTGTTGCTTACCTGAAGAACATCAAGAAGAGGAATGATTGCACCTTCATAGCCGTTAATGCCGTTTACGCCGACATTGAGTGCGTTAAGGTCAAGCTTAATTGTTGAAAGCTTAGAGTCAGCATTCATTGAATCCTTAGCTGTAAGAGTAAGAACACCTTTCTTAAGCTCATAGGTAAGAGCAATCTTGCTTGCTACCTTGCCGTCGCTTCCCTTAATATCAAGAGATGTTGAAGCCTTTGCAATTGTGATATTGCTAAGGTCAATCTTTCCTTCATTAAGGAATACGTTAAGAACACTGTTGAGAGGACGAAGAATTGCAACGAGTGCATGTACGAAGCCCTGCTCAGCCTTTGCGGAGCCATCCTTGAAGCCCCAGTTGATTGTTTTAACCTTCTTCCAGCTCTTAACCTTCTTGAGGGTTTTAGCTGCTGAAGAATAAGTTTTACCATAGCTCTTATCCATAAGTAAGCCTGCAACGCCCTTAGGTGAAACAGTAATGCCTGCCATATTGAGATAAGGTGAAATATTCTTTTTGTCAAGTGCACCGTAAAGTGCCTTAGCAAGTGAAGTGAGGTTAGCGTTTGTAAATACCAAACCGCTTACAACACCCTTAAGATTTGATGCGTCAACTACGCCAAAGTTAGTGAGAAGAGCCATAACTGCGTCAACTGCACTGTCAAGCTGGGTGATAGCAGATTCAGCATCATAAGAAGAAATACCGTCAGGGTACTTGAACTTTAATGAAGTTCCCTTGTATTTGCTGTAAGCCCAATAAACTTCTGTAGGTGACTGTGTGAAGTCGAGAAGCTTGCCTACAATCTTAAGAAGTCCCATACCGTCAAGCTTACCTGTTTCGATATACTTGATGAGCTTCTTAACGCCTGAGCTTACCTTGTTGTTGCCCATAATCAAACCGATGATTGTGGAAAGGTTATTATTTGTCTTTACAAATTCAACAACATAATCGAGTACGTATACAAGTGTTTGAGCAGGAGTTGTTGTCTTGCCAAGCTTGTTCCAATTAATGTTGTTAAGTTTAATACCTGTCTTTGCAAGAAGGGTATTAATAATAGGAATAATGTTGTTGCCTGAAAGAGCATAGCCCTTAACCTTAAGTCCAAGCTCTTGCTTGTCGTTAACTGTGATTAAATCACCGAACGTCTTAGTAACGATACCTTCAAGGAGCGCTGCAAGTGACGGTGATGCGGCACCAAGCTTATCACTCTTAATCTTAAGAATGTTGGCTGCGCCGTTGAGCTCGTTTGCAATAGCCTTAACTGCGCTTGAAACAACAGAAGCAAGTGTAGGAGTTGTTGTATCGTCTAATACAACGCCGATAGCCGACACAAGATTGAGCAATGTTGTTGCAGGCTTTTCAAGGAACTTGTCAAGAAGTGAAACTATTGGATTAACAATACCTGTGAATACTTCGTCACGATATGGATTGCTCTTATCTGCAAACTTAGTAGGAGTATCAACTGTGATGCCTGTCTTTTGAGCTATTGTATTAAGAACAGGGTAGAGAGCATTTTCATAAATGCCTGTATCAATAAGAACTACGCCGAGGATAGAGGTGAGAAGTCTGAGTGAGGTTGAAAGACCTGTCATAAATTCATCTCTGTTGCCTGCTGTGATGCCCCAATTAATGCTTACGTTAAGAGTACCGTTGTCATTAACTGCGTCACTCCAACTGTCAAGCTTAGAAAGCTTCTTGCTTGCGTTCTTAATGCCTGTGTCCTTAATTCTTACAGATAATGAGTCAGGAGAAATAAGTCCGTTGACTGCTTCACTGATAAGATTGTATTTTGCTGTCACGTCGGCAGTACCATTATTATATGTATAAGAGTATGCATACTTGTCAGTAAGTCCTGCAACAAGTGTTTCGACGAGAGCATAGGTTCTTACTACTACTGTTGTAAGACCTTCGTTTGTGTAGATATCCTTAGGATTAACGTTACCATTTGAATCAGGAGTACGTGCATCCTCGCCATTAAGATAATATAAATAGGTATTAAGTAAATCAATTGTTGCGTTTGATGCATTTGCACCAATGTAATTTGAAAGTAATGAAATTACGCCGACAATAATGTTACTTGTCTTGTTGATTGAATAGCCGTTTACGCTTGAATCCGTAAGGAGAGATGACAATGTTTTATCAAGCTTAGCTATTGTGTTATCAACGTTCTTCATATCGCTGCTCTTATGTGCTGAAATATCAACTGAAGAGTTAGGAGTTGCAACTGCCTGTGTAGTGGCAGGTGATGAAGAATTATTGTTATTGTTATTATTGTTGTTATTGTTGTTATTTGACTTGAATGAATTGATAAGTGCCTTAACAACGTCAACAAGCTTGCTTACATTAGTAATAAGGAAGTAAGCGTTATCTCTGTCAAGACCTACAAATCCGCTTGATTGCGGTTCAAATGTGAAGCTGTACTTGCTGTCACGTGTAATCTGGAAGATACTGTTGAAAAGGTCTGTAAGAGCACTTGTTTCGGTGAAACCGCCTACTGAATTGAGAAGACCTGTGATAATAGGAAGGTTCTTTTCAAATTCACTGCCCTTAGAGCTGATTACGTTGTTTACAAGACCGAGAATAGCGTCAAGCCAATCCTCTACGAATACACCTACAAAGCAGTCAAAAATCTTTGTTGGGTTTGGATTAGCGGCAAAATCCTTGAACTCTGTCATCTTAGAGTTGCTTACTGCGCCGTTTGAATCCGTAACAATCTTGCCCTTGTAGCAATATGTCCATGCGTCCTTGCGTACGCCGTATTTGTCAGCTGCAAGGTTTTCCATAATGTCAAAGAGCTGAGGAATTGCAACCATAAGGTTGTTAAGACCTGAGTTGATGACTTTTCCTCCGTCATCATGGCCCTTAACCTGGTCTCTGTACTTAGGAGTGCTAACGTATGTGTCAACTGCAGTAGTGAAGAGGCCAGCAATTTCTGTTACCAATTCATAAAGACCTGCGCCAACCTGTCCGTTCGAAGCTGTGATTGCTTTCTTAAGGATACCCTCAAGGTCACTGAGCTTAGCATACTTGAGAGCCTTATCGGCAATGTAAATACCTGTAATCTTAGGTACGCCCGCTTCATATGTGTATTTAACGTTAAACTTAGTAGTGCTTGAAACGTTAGCAAGTACATCTGCAAGAGAACCGCTTACGCCATTATAAGAATAGGTATAAGAACCGTCGCTGTTCTTTGTGTATGTGATTGCTTTGCCGTAGCTGTCTACAACCTTGTCATACTTAAGTACGTAGTCAGGAGTTGCGATAATGTCGCCGGCTGAGAAGTTCTTGGTTACAAAGGTGTCGTCAGAAGATTCTGAAATGTAGCCTGTTTTCTCATTACCGCCGTTCCAATAAGTACCGCCGAATTCCTCAAACTTGCCATCTCTCTGGAGCCAATGCATAAGCTGAGGAAGCATAGCGTTGAGGTCCCAAGCAAGCTGACTGATACCGATATATGAGCCGGTGTCTGCAGTCATATTTTTGAGTGGCTCAATAAGGTCAATAACAGAATAGAGGAAGCCTTCTTGGTTATTTCTTTGCGAATTGCCGATTTCAGAGAAAAGAATAGGCTCAAGAAGCTCGTTAATTACTACTGTAAGTAAAGGAAGAAGGTTTACGACTGTCTTAATCGGGTCGTTAACAAGATTCTTCCAAACATCGGTAAGAGCGTCCTTAAGATTTACGTTGGTCTTAAGAAGTGACTTAAGCACAGCGTCAACCGTTTTACCGATATCTGTACTTGGGTCAACGATATCGCCGATTGTGTTGTTGAGAATAAGGTTTGTAATCTCGGTACCTGCCGAACCTGTAAGGTCAACATTTTTACCGTTGAGAATTTCCTTTTGAGCGTCGGTAAGAACGATACCTGAAGTTTGAGAAGCTTTTTTCTTTACAATATCATCAAGTACGAGTTGAACGTTAAGAAGGAATTTGAAAGAATACTTATAGCTGTATGTATAAGTAGTGTTATCTGTGCCAAGGTCGTTTGTATCAACGCCGAGGTATTCAGATGCAATCTTAGTAACAATGTAGTCGTAAGAAGCTGCAACCCATTCGTTGATTAATGGCTTGCTGTAATTATTTGAATTAGTTACAGAGTCAGACTTAAGTGCGTTAATGCCGACACCCGGGTCTGAACGTGAAGCATCAACAAGTGAATTAACAGGCAAGTATTTTGTTTTGTCAATATGTGAACGGTTTTTAGCAAAGCCGCCAAATGAACCTAACAAATTATTGTAATTTGTTGAATTCTTTTTTTGGTTAGCTGCAATAAGAGACCAAAACTCTGAAGTGTAACTGCCTTTAAGTGAAGCAGGAACAATGACTGTCTTGTTCTTTTTGTCGGCATATTTATCGTTAAAGGTAACTTCGCCGTCCCTAAAGTAGTTTGTTACAACATTAGTGGTGGCGTTTGCACCGCCGACGCTGGAGAAGAATGCACGCAACTGAGTAAGTTCGTCATCGCTGATGAAGAAACTGTCACCCTCTTGCCAATTTGCATCATATCCTTTTGGAAGCTTAGCATTGATTTCGGAATTAAGCTTGTTGAGGTCAACGCCGTTTCCGTTATTACCGAAACGTACAACCATACCCTTAAGTATATCAGTGTAATACGGAGAAGTGGTTGTGTCGACATTACCGTTCATAAGTGCTTTTTTGCACAAATCGGTCATAATAGTGTTGCCTACTACATATTCGGTATATGACTCAATTTGGTAATCTGTTGTCATGCCCTCTTTTTGTGCAAGAGTCTCGAAAGAAGCATCTTCGGCAACTCCTAATTTAGCGGCAACAGCTTTTCTTGCGATTTCCTTAACAGTGTCATAAACATTGTTTTCAGTGTCGCTTACTGTGAAGCCGTTAAATGTCATAGGAACCTGATAAAGTGATGTGCTGTCAACTGTTTGGTTAAATGTTGCACCGCCGTCGCTTATCAATCTGATAAATTCGCTTGCTGAGATGAAGCTCTGACCGACACCGAAGTCGTAGTAAATAACGTCAGCCAAATCGTTAAGCTTAACGTTGATACCGTATGTTGCATACTTAATGTTAAGTGTGCCCATATAGTTGTTAACAACGGCTTGCTCATCAGCTGTGAGCTTAAAATCAAAGTTCTTCAACTGGTAAAGTGTGGCAGTATCATAAGTGTCACCGATAGCTTCGCCGTTAAGCTTAACTGTTTCAACAGCACCGCTTTTTACAGCTTCGGTATAACGCTTAGCAATTGCTTCTACCTTATCACTGTCTGTACCTTCCTTTATCTTTTGAGCATAAAGGTCGGCTAAATACCAAAGGCTGTTTGTTGAGAACTTGATAGTTTGACCTGCGGCATTGTAGCCTGAAACGGTACGTTCGCTTTCTTTACCGTATAACCATTCGTCAAGCTGATTTCTCGTGTCTTTAGATAAGTCTTTGTTGTCTTTGTACTTTAAGCAAAGGGCAGTAAGTGAAAAATAATCAATTGCGCCCGTTGAACCGCTTAAGTAGTTATAATCTTCAGGATTACCCATACCTGTTTGAATATAACTTTTTACAAAGTCTGACTGGCTTGTCTTTGCAAGTGCGCCGATAAGAGTCGGCTGCAATACGCCGAGTAAATCCTGAAGTGTTGTTTCACTTACGATTTGCTCTTTTTCTTTGGTGGTAAGTTCCGCTGCGGTCTTACCTAACTTTTTAGCACCCTTTTCATAAACAGGCTTGCTTATTGCCTCAATGCCCACGAGAAGGGAAGGCAGCTGGTCTGCCAATTTGTTAAGTGTGTCGAATGCCGAATCGGCGTCAACACTTGTCGTTTTCCAAAGCGGGTTGTCATTACTCTTGGCGAACGCAGTAAATCCAACCGAGCATGTGGTCACGACCATTACTACAGCTAAGAAAAAGCTGAGTATCTTTTTGCTCGTTCTCATATAAATCTCTCTCTCCTTTACATATGATTTACGAACTTGTCGTATGGTAACGCATTTTTTGGATAATGCGCCGAGCAGTATTTGTTCACAGTTTCTACACAAAAAACTGCTTTTTAGGCGCAGGATATCCACACGCGTATTAACAAATACAATATATTTATAACAAATAAAAACTTATAAGTCAATAATTTTATAACATATTTTGAATTTATTGTGAATTTTCACATATTTTAGCATTGATTTTTGACGATAGAGAGTTGTAAAATAGACAATACAACATAAAAAGTCTAACAAACATAATTCGACAGAAAATTGACTGTAAAACGTAATATAATCCATATAAAGTCGGGTAAAATTCTGTTCGATTTGTAAAGGCAAACATCTTTACAAATGTAAATTTTGTGTAAAGTATCACAGCTTTACTTGCGGAAAATCAAGCGTTTTTTGGCGTCAAATTATAAACAAATTGTAAACTTTTAGTTAATAATTTGTGCAAGGTGTCAAAAATAAGTTTGCTTTTTTGGACATTGTTACAAAAATATCATTTGTCGTTTGTCTTTATTGACTTTTTTGTTGCCTTATGTAATAATTATAATGTGTTTAAAGCACATATTGCGCAGTTTTTGGTGCAACGGTTTGGCTTTGCCGACCTTCAGTCTAATTCAGATTGCCTGATGGTCAGAGATTGTGACAGGCTCCCCTGCAATATGTTAACACTTTATTATTCAATTAATTTTAAATTTAATGGAGGTAAAAAATGAAAACGAAGGCAAAAAAGTTTTCACATAAGCTTCTGGCATTATTTATGGCAGTGCTTATGGCAGCTTCCTGCTTTACCGGTGCTTTAACTGCTTATGCTGATACTATGAGCAGTGAAAAGACGTATGCCGACGAGTCAATCGAATATAACGATTTGGCGTGGGCTATTCTTTCCGATGAACAGGTAGCTACAGCTTTACTTGACTATGCTGATTTGATGCTTGCCCAATACGGTCCGCAGATTGATAAGCTTCTTGAAAACCTTCCTTCAAGTATTACCCAGTATATCACATGGGACAGCAACAGCCGTACACTTAAGCTTAATGCTTTTGGTCTTGTTAAAAAAGACATTCCGGTACGTACTCACAGTGTTGATGAACTTTTCTATACACTTAGGGGTGTCGCTGATCTTCTTAACTCATATGGTAACTTACTCGGTGATGCCGGCAACCTTAACTTTAAGGCTGTTGCTACTAAGGATTGGAATATTACAAGAGAAACTGCATCTTCAACTGATATTTTAAGAAGCGTAATCGGTATTTTACAAAACCTTTCTTGCGACTATAACGGCTCTGATATTTTAGGCCAGGTGCTTAGAGGTAACTTTACTCTCGGTACTCTCGGTAACGTTGCAAACCTTGACGTATATAAGATTGTAGGTAATCTTTTGGGCTTTACAGATACGAAGTATAAGACTAACTTAGTATACAATGTTGCTCAAAACCTTATTTTCCAATATACTAATTGGTATACAGAAGAGGAAATTAATAATTTCAAGAACGGTACTGCAACATGGGTTTATGATGACCAGCTTATTAATAAACTCACAACAGAGCTTCTTGATAAGATTAGTGTACTTGTTACATATAATCAAGAATACACAGATGCTGATTCGCAAACAGCAATTCAGGATACATCGGCTACACGTTATTTGAAGATTAAAGCTGAAATGAAGGCAAGCGGTTCTGACTACGCTACTGCAGCTGCAAAGCTTGGTTATGACCCTAACCTTGTATATTCAGATGAATTTAAAGATGATGAGGGTAATCCTCTTAACGTTCTTCTCTTTGCTTACGGTGCTCCTGACGAAAACGGTTATGCAACAGAATCAACCACAAAGGTAACACTTAAGGCAACCGATAATCTTTTTGATTTCAGTTACAGAGCTCTTGACCTTGCTTGGGATACAGTTCTCAAGGGTACAGTCAAACTCCTTCACGTAAATGATGGATTTGATAAGGGTCACGGCGCTAACTTTGATAACAACTATTATTATTTCTTCGACCAAAAGGGCGAGTGGAATGATAATGATGTTGCTGCAAACTATACACCGGCTAAGCTCAATCAATGGGCAAATGCAGTATATAAGGATTATAAGTTTGACACAGCAGATGATTTCCTTGCTTATGTTAAGAAGACGGTAACTTATGATCGTACAGCTGCCGAGGACTCAACAGGTTCTTGGAAAGATATCGACGCAACGAGACTTTTCGCTAAGTTAAGATACAGCCCGCTTGCTGATTACGGCTTTAACGTAACAACAGGTCCTATCAATCTTTACTTTGCAGAAACAGGTACTCCAAACCTCGATAAGTTCTTTAGCGAAAGCTATTCAAAGTACAGCTCAATGGTAGCAGGCTTTAATGACGCACTTGTTGCAGCAGTTAAGGACTTGTTCCCGCAGCGCGGCAACGTTATCGGTACACGTCCTGAAATGACAACAACCGGTGATTTTGCAACTATTGACGCAGCAGCAATTAAGTCAATCGTTTCAACACTTGTTGGCAACGCTTGCAAGATGGTTCAGTACACAGCAGACGCTACAGACGCTAACATTCTTAAAGCTTTCTACGCAAAGAACGGCGCCAGCGCTGCTCTTACAGAAAAGAATCTTGAAGAAGCAATGATTCCTATGCTCGTTGCTTGTATCGGTCAGGTAAATCTTGGCTCAGGCAAGCTTGAGAAAATTATCCATCCTTCTGATTGGGACGGATGTAAGGATGCAGAAGCAGTAGCTTATGTATGCCTTAAGGAGTATTTATCATACTCAATGCCTAACAAGGATTATTCAAAGCTTGTAAAGATTGGCAGCGACGGAACAATCAATGCAACACTTGAAGGCACAATTCTTCCAATGGCTCGTGACGCAGTTGCTTATGTAATTGAGGCTTACGTTCCTCTTGAGGACGAAAACGGCAATACTTGGAAGACAGAGTCAGCAGCTGTTGATTCTAAAACAACACTCTTTGACCTTCTTAATTCTGTAGTTTGCTACTACGGCGGCGACCATGCAATGGAGAAGGCTGTAAATAAGGGCGAAAGAGCTATGGGCGTAGGTGCTCTCCTCGGTATTTGTGATGGAAACGGCAACAGCCTTATCACAACAAAGAATACTCTTTGGGAAAACATTAATGCAATAGCTAATAAGCTTATGCCTGTTCTCGGTACACTTCAGGGTACAGGTTATGCTAAATTCAATTCAGAGGAACTTATTTGGAACAACATTGTTCTTTCATTCCTTGATATTGGTAAAGAAAATTCAAAGACAGGTCTTTGCGGCGTATCTAACTTCCTTAACCAGTTATTTACAATCGTTTCTGCAGAGCCTATCCAAAAGACTTCATTCGTCGTAACAGTTTATGATTTACTTAAGGATCTCATTAACGGATTGTTTGGCGCACGTTACAGCGGACAGAGCTTTAAGACAATCGTTCCTGATGCTACAAGTGCTCATCCGTTTGATGATTTCTTCCAGGTTAAGGTACTCGCAGGTACAAGCGGTAAGGACTTGGGTGCATTCCAAAAGCTTATCTGTAACTTCGTAGAGTTCGGCGGATACGGTACAAACGGTCCTAAGACCTACTCTGATTCTATTATCAGAGGTATCTGTTTTGCAGTACAGGCAGTTAACAGCTTCATTCCTAATGCATTGACTACACTTGGTCAGCATCAGCTCAAGATGGCTACTGCTTCATTCGGTTCTAACACCGTAACAGGCTGTATTTCAGGTCAACCTTATGATGATGCACTTACTGTTACAAACAACTCGGTAGGTATCAATGCATCGTACATTAAGGACGGCAAGCCTACTCAGCTTTCACGTTACTATGTAAAGATTACAAGCGTGCTTCAATATGATGTTTATAACGAAGAAATGCCTGATGATACAATAGATTTCCCTGAAACTCCTATTGATCCGGGTAAGAGTGCTAAAATTAATATTTCAGTTCCGTTCGATGTTTCAGGTTCTGATACAACAAACACATGCCGTGTTGTTGTAAATTATGATATTGTTGATGATCAGGGCAATGTTCTTTATGGAGGCAATACTGTAACAGCTTATAAGCTTCTTACAAGTGAAGTAAGCTTCAGAAATGCTCTTTATGATGCTGATTATAACTTCAACTCTACATTCCAGCAGACAGACGGCACTGACAGAGAAGAAAACGGTGTAACCGTTCATTCTCTTACAGGTATCGGCGGTAATATCTCTGCAAACTATCCTGATAAGATGGTTATCGCTTCTAACAAGCTTAACGAAATCGCTCAGTATTCATTCTTTATGAAGGGCGGCAGTAAGGAAAAGAGCATTGACGGTGTATTCTTCTTTGACAGAAAATCCGGCTATGAATCAAATAACCTTACTACTGCAGCTAAGGCATTCGATGATTCTAATTTAACAACAGTAGATATCGGTGAAAATAACGCTATTGCTCGTTGGGATAAGTCAACAGGTGATCTTCTTAAGATTGGTATGTATGACTATCGTGTAGAAACATCTGCAGGCTCAGGCGAATTCGGCGAATGGCAGCGTAACCATACAAACGGTTCTACAGGTAGCGGCCTTGTTGCTGTTGACTACTACAGAGGTTATACTTCTGAGGAAATCGGTAACATTTCAAAGCAAAATGAGGGCAAGGAGATTGAAACAAGAACTCACGTTGCATTCACTCTTCAGGAAGCACTTGATGCTAAGATTATTGCCGGTTACCATATCAATGAAAGCGGTATTTATGATACAATGTATCTTAAGACCGGTGGTAAATATAACTATGATAACATCTTTAATATGGTTACACTCGGTACCGGTATTGATGCTATCTATATAAATACCTCAAAGCAAACATTTGGTTCAAATGCTGTTAATAACTACAGACCGTTTGGTTTCGACGGTGAGGCTACTGTTAAGACCGGCACTTATGATGTTAATGTTAACTTCTATAATTCAGGTTCTTATAAGACAGGCAGCTTCCAGCTTGTTATCGGTGAAAGCGGTTCAGCCGGCTCACTTGATAAGAACTATAACGAACTTGCCAATATCATGGCTAACTATAAAACATCCGACTTCAAAGAGGATGCATCTATCGGTTCAGTTTATGATTTGGCTAAGGATGCTCTTATGAATGTACTTAGCGTTCAGTCAGCTCCTTACACTGCTGAATCAGCTCTTACTCAGTCAGATAAAACAGAGTATGCAGTTACAACTTCAGTTACAACTTCCGCAACAGGCGATCGTGCATACGTTCCTTACTCAACCTCTAACGAAACAGTAACATTTACTGTAAAGGGTACTCAGGTAAGCTACACAATCCCTGAATCGGTTAAAGCAACTGCTTATGTCGGTGGCACAATAGACGCTACAACAGGTGCAACCAGTGGCGGCGTAAAGGGAATTTACTATTCCGATGAGAAATGTACAATGCCTATTTACTCACCAAAGCCGCTTACATCATCAGATGTTAAGAATGGCAAGGATGCTGCATTGGCTAATGTAACACTCGGTCAGGACGGTAACTATTACCTTACTAACTCAGTTAAGTATGCTACAAAATGGGATCTCGATACATATCCTGGCGGCCCATGGCAGAGACCGACAACTACTCAGGATACAAACAAAGATAACGAGCCTCTTTATAATCAGGTTCAATATGTATACAGAAATGCTGAAGGCAAAAAGTGCAACTCAGGCGATAATTGGGCATGTAAGTTCCCATCAGCTGAGTATCAGCTCATTCCTAACTCAGGCGAGATGGATTCAGTAGATAATCGTGGTATTGCTACTCAGGCTAATGACAGACTTGAATATGTTCTTAGCGTAGTTAAGTCTCACCTTATCAGCTCATCATCAACACTCTACAATGAGATTTCTGAGCTTAGAAATGGTCTTGAAGAAATTAACTTTGATATTCTTACATATAATAAGATGGTAGAATATGCAAAGAAGGCTGAACAGCAGTATACAGTTGACGTTGATTACGTTGACGCAACAACAGGCAAGACTGTTGAAAGAAACGGTATGTCTTATGTTGACGCTGCTAAGCTTATGAATGACCTCAAGAATGCAGGTACTAAGTTTACTTATACCACAGCTTCTGAAGTATCTTCTGTTCAGGCAAAAGAATACGTTAAACTCTTTAACATATTCGCTTCTGCAGTTATTGAACGTGGTTACCAGGGCAAGCAGCTTGAAAATGAAATCAAGTGCGCATCGGGTAATGCTTACTCAATGCTCAAGGCAACACCTGCTACATACAATGAAGACGGTACAGTTGCTACTGAAGCAACCGTATCTAAGAATGGCGTAGCAGCTAACCCACGCTTTGGTTCATTTGATGCATCAGGTAAGCTTGTTAACGAAGGCGCAACAAAGTACTCATCAGCATCTTGGAACAGATACGTGAGAGCTCTTGCTGCCGCAGTTGACCTTGCTAACTATGGTAACGGTTCTTATAAGTATAAGAATTCCGGCACATTCAATATCAATGACCGTAAGAACTATGACGCTCAGCTTGCTAAGATTTACAATGTTGATACTGAACTTCAGGCAGCTGAAATCGGTCTTACCGAGTTTGAGAGCTGTGAGCTTACTGTAACTCCTGTTGCAGGTGCTAAAGTAACAATCGACGGCGTTGCTTACTCAGGTCCTGTAGCTGTAGAAAAGGGTCAGGTTGTTTCAATCAATGTAACAGCAGAGGAAGGTTATACTCTTAAACCTGAACTTACTGTTAACGGCGACAAACTTACATTTGACGATACAGCAACAGCATTCCCGTATGAGCTTACTGTTACAGGCAATACTACAATCGTTCCTTCGGTTGAGTCATTGGCTCCGTCAACTCATAGTGTTAATGCTTCACTTGTTGTAGCAACATCTTCAAAGGGTGCTACTAACAATAAGGGCGTAAACGGAACATATAAAGTAACTGTTTATGACAGTGCAAACGCTCCTGTTCTTGAAAAGTCATTTGACCTTACAACTGATGCAAACGAGATTAGTCTTGACCTTGCACCTGGCACATATACAGTAACAATTACTTCTGAATTCGCTCTTGCACGTACAGTAAGCATTGTTGTTGGTGACGCTGATATTGCAGGTCCTGCAATTGCAATGGTTGTTTGTGACTACAATAAGGATGGCAATGTAACCGGCGCAGATGCTACTGCTGTATATTCAGTTGCTTCTAAGGCTGCTGATCTTCGTTATGACCTTAACGGTGACGGCTCGGTAACCGGTGCGGATGCTACAACTGTTTATGCTATTGCATCATCTGCTATCGCACTTCCTGCTGTTACTATTAAGTAATATTAGCTTCTATACTTCTTAGGGGCGAAAGTCCCTAAGAAGTTTTACTTGAAAATTACGATAACTTGTGTTATCATTTAATTAAGCAGAGCTATGGCTTTGCTTTGTCTTGATATATTCGGCTTTTGCCGTTTATATACTATGCCCGCTTTGGGCGGGGAGGCTATGGTCAGTTTCGTTTAGTAAATATTTAGTGTTTCACGGTGTTTGGCTTTTGCCAAAGTTGCTTGGTTTCATATTTTTATGTTTTCTGACCGATTTTGTCTTTGCCCTTCACGGCGATTCTGCTTCTCCCCAAATTAAGCAATTTTTTTAACAAGGAGGTAACACCAATGAATACAATTGCGAAAAAACGAGTAGGTGTTATTTTCGGTACACTTGCGTTTTTGGCTTTTGTTGCGCTTGTTGTGTGCCTTCCTCGTACTTCGTATGCTGCTGCGCTCGGAACGGAGAGCCCGAACGTTTATTGCACATACACAGATTCTAACGGCAAACAATACGACGGTGATAAGTTACCTGCCGGTACATACGACGTCAGCTTTTATTTAGAGGGCGTCACCGAGTTATCGGTTGTGCAGGTTACATCAACCTATTCTTCGGATGTATCGGTGCAGAGTGAGCCTAAGGCTCTTCTTTCTGATGAGGTTGCCGGCGTATCTTCGATGGGAACCGTAACGAATGATTCTAATTTGGTATTCGGCTTTGTTTCAGATGCTGACACTTGTTCATCTGTAACAAAGGACGGCACGTTGCTTGCAACCTTCTCGGTTGCTTTTGCAAAGGATTGTGACGCCGCTGATGTTATTTCGGTTTCAACAGACCCAAATAAGACTTTCGTTTTGGCTAATTATAATGACGGATTTGACGATGAGTACGCTCTTGTTACCGAATCTGCCGATTATCCCGGTTCTCTATATTTAATGACCTGTGACGTTTCACCGTCAACCGGTCATAGCGTAAACGGTTCGCTTGTTATTATGACAGATGCGAAAGGCAATACTGCCAACAGTCCTGTTTACGGTGAATATACGGTTAACGTATATTCCGATTCAGCTCGTACCGAGCTTGTCGGTACAACCACATCATCTCTTAAAGATGGTGTAAACGCTTTCTCTATTGATTCGTTAAAGGACGGAACCTACTATCTTTCAATCTCGTCTGATTATGCAATAGCTCGTAATGACGTTACCGTTATCGTAAACGGTGCCGATATTACTAATGCGGTTATCCCTATGATGGCTTGTGATTTTAATAAGGATGGTATAATTACAGCTGCCGATGCAACAAGTGTATATCTTTTTGCTTCAAAGCAAACGGATTTAAACTATGACCTTAACGGTGACGGCGTTGTAACAGGCGCCGATGCAACAGCAATTTATGCATGTTCATCCGGTTCCGGTTATTATAACGGATTAGAGATAAAGTGATTTTTTTCAAAATAAATAAAGGGGATTTCTAAGTGAAAAAGACATTTAGAAAAGCAATAGCTGTTCTTCTTGCAGTTCTTATGGTTGCATTCTCCGTTCCGTTTTCTGCTTTAGCAGGTACTCCTGATGCGCCGGATATGTTCGGTGAAACAAATTATACTGTTACTAAAAACAGAAAATGGTGGGTTGATGACGGCGTTGATACAAGCCTTTCAAAGCTTCAGTCAACTCCTGAATATTGGAGCTATAACAGCGACGAAACTTATAACCAAATGGGTTCATGGAGTTTAAGCTTCGGTGGACGATTTGAAGATTATGGAAATAGTGGCTATGAAGACCATCGTAATGACTATAAGCCTGTAATTGCTGCAACAGTATCTTCACAGGGTACTAATGCAGGTATGAAAGAGGCTATTGCAAAAGTTAAAGATAAATCAGATACAAACGCAATTAAAAACTATGCTGCATCATACTTTCAGAATTACTATGGCATGGATGCGTCACATACTTATGAAGCCGTTAAGACAGCTAAAAATATTCTTAACCCTGCAACACTTAAGGCAGGCGATCGTATTGCTGTAACAGTTGAATTTGGTGGTTTTGACGTTCTTCAAAACGGTCAGTTCAAGGGTAAGTTCAATAAGGAATACCTTAAAGCTGCAGCTTATTCTTCAAAGCCATCACGTGGCGATACATGGAAGGCTGTTTCTTCAGGTGCTGCAGGTTGTATAGCCGATGGCACTCAGTTTTATCCTACAGCGTTAGCCTTTGCAGGAAACAATGTAAATGTTGAAGATGGTACATTCTATGGTGCAGTTACAGGTAAGGCTGCTGTAGCAGGTGATCAGTCAGTATCTAACTTTATTGGTACTGCAGACGGCGTAAAACCATTCGGTAAGTATGGTATTGTTTCTTTTGTATATAGTTTTGAGGTTCTTCAAGACTGCGACCTTTCAGATGTATTTACATTTAACACAGATATTGCCGGTACAGAGTTTGAGCCTTATTACAGAACTTCACTCGACGGTACTGGTGAACCGAATAACACTAATGCTGTAAATCCTGAATTGTTCCTTATTACACATGACGATACAGATAGCACTTTTGCTAACTGGGCATTAATTTGGACAGATTATGCAAAGGAATCAACACCTGAAACTAAGACTTATACTATTACATTTAATGACATCAACGGCAAGACTGTTGATACGCAGACAGTTAAAGAAGGCGAAACTCCAACAGTTCCTTCAACAAATACTGCTGCAGCTGTAAATTATAAGAGCGATAATAAGCACGAAGTAACAACTTACTCATGGCCTGCAGTATCAGCTGCTACTGCAGATACTACTTATACTGAGGTTGCTACTACAGCTGAGGAAAATTGTAACATTACTTATGCAGAGACAAGCAAGCATACACTTGTTTCAGGTACTGTTCTTACAGGAACATGTACTGTATGTAATCATGTAGATACTCAGACTAAGGACGATAAGCTTGACGGTACAGCTTATTATGCTGCACTTGCTAAGGCAGAGGCTGTAAAGGCTGACGATTACACAGCAGAATCTTATGCTAAGGTAACAGCTGCTCTTGAAGCTAACGCTAAGGCTACTGTTGAAGCTTATACAGATCAGGCACAGGTAACTGCTGCTGCTACTGCTCTTGAAGATGCAGTTAAGGGTCTTGTTAAGGTTTATACAATCACATTTACAAACGCCGCAGGCACTGTAGTTGATACTCAGAAGCTTGCTGCAGGCGCTACTCCTGTAGCTCCAAAGACAAATACTGCTGATACAACTGCTACACCGGCAGGTAGTAAACAGCACAGCCATACAACTTATAGCTGGCCGGCAGTTTCTGCTGTAACAGCAAACGCTAACTATGACGAAGTTGCTAAGGTTGTAACAGAAGATTGCACAAAGGGTAAACCTGTTGTAACAGAGCCTACACTTGATAAGCCGGGTTCAGAAGTTACAAGCTGTACAATTTGCGGTCAGGTTCTCGAAACTAAGGTTCTTCCTCAGCTTAAGGGTTATGATATCACAGTTGCTAAGACTGCTTACGGTACAACAACTCTTAACAGCGAGGACGCAACAAACGGTAAGACTACTAAGGTTCCTGCTAACTCAACTGTAACTCTTACAGCTCAGGCTAATGAGGGTGCAGAGTTCGTAGGTTGGAAGGTTGCTAACAAGCTCGTTTCAACTAACGAAACATATTCATTCACAGCAGTTGCTGATACAGAGGTAACTCCTGTATTTACAGAAACAGCTGAATCAACATTCGTAGTTGTATTCATTGATATGTACGGTAACGTTGTATCAACTCAGGAAGTAGCAAGCGGTGCTGACATTAAGGTTCCTGCAACTGCTCCTATCTATCCTGGTTATACATTCAAGGGCTGGGCTCTTACAAACGATGAGATTACCGCTCTTACAGAAGGTAAGACCATCAGAGCTATCTATGAGAAGGATGCTACTCAGACTTACACAGTTAAGGCTGCAGGCGCAACAATCACAGTTAACGGCACTGACTACACTGACAAGGCTGAAAATGTTGCATATGACGCTAAGGTAACAGTTACTAAGGCAGGCGCAACATCATGGACAGTAAACGGCGCAACAGTTGGTTACGGTGAATCATACTCATTCTTCTGTGCTTCGGATATCGAACTCACAGCAGTTACAAAGGCTGATGACACTTCTAAGACTCAGGTTGCTATCGTTTCAACAACTCGTCCTTCAGCTACAGATTGCGACGTTCTCTTTGTTGCAACACGTACTGTTGCTGATAATGAGACAGTAGTTAGCCAGGGCTTCGTATACGGTAAGAATGTAACAGCTTCTGACCTTACACTTGAAAACGTTGGCAAGACTGCATCAGGTACAAATCCTGGTAAGGTTAGAGTTATTTATAACAACACCAACGCTTCACAGATTGGTTTGAACTACGGTCTTACTGCAAAGACAGGCGTTGCCGGCGCAAGAGCATTCGTAGTTACTAAGGATGCAGATGGTAATGTTCATACTTACTATTCAGAAGCATCACTTTACGACTATAATGCTTAATTAACACAATTTAGCAAAGCTTTCACCTCTGCCTTAAGGGGTGGAGGCGAGCTTTAATAAATTAAGGAGGACACACCTAATGAAAGAGCTTTATACAAAGCCGGTGTCAGAGGTTAATGAATTTTCTCAGACAGCTGATGTTATTACTACATCTGGTAATGGTACTGACTGGGGCTTCGGTGGAAATGACTAATCTGACACTTTGATTAAAGCATTTGGAGACGGCAGAAATGCCGTCTCTTTTTGCGTTTTAAAAACCTTGAATAAAAAAATAAACTAAATATTAATCATTCCCGAATATGACATTTTACCTTTAACTGTATATTGACAAATAATTAACAAACATATAAAATGAAATTGTAATTTATGACATAAGATGTATATTTTAGAGGGAGAATACTATGTCAAATAAGGAGTATGAATACAAATTCGATACTGTCAAGCCGCCTGAGGATAGGGTGTACGATGACAGAGTGATGCATTATTATGAAAATCATTCAAACGAGCCTGCACGTCCTTTGATTTTGGCACTCGGCAAGCATATTACAGACAGAGTTTTGTATAAATTGCCGTGGCTTCCAAAGGTAGGTAAAGAGCTTACCGTTAACGACCCTGAGTATTGGGGTCTTGCTTCAATTGTAACAGACGAGATGGCAGAGGTTGCCCTTAAGATGAAGGTACACAAGGGTATGAAGCTTAAGGAAATTATAAAAGCTACAGGCAAAAGTGCCGCTTACCTTGAGCCGCTTCTTAAGGAAATGGCAAATGTAGGTCTTGTTGAATTTAATTGGGAAAATCCGGAGCATGAAAAGCAATATGTGCTTCCTATGTTCGTTCCAGGAAGCACAGAATTTTTTAATATGAAATGGGATAATATTTGTGAGCATCCGCAATTTGCAAATTTCTTTGAGCGTATGACTCAACTTCCGCTTGAAGCAATTACGCCGATGGTGCCTCCGGGAGGCGCCGGAATAGGTATGCACGTTATCCCTGTTGAAAAGGCAATTTCAATGGAAAATCAGTCTGCTGATGTGGAACATATTTCTCATTGGCTTGATAAATATGACGGCAAATATGCGGCAGGCCCGTGTTCGTGCCGTTATAGCCGTGCAATGTGCGGCGAAGGCTGTGCCGATGACCCTGAGGATTGGTGTATCGGTGTCGGCGATATGGCGGATTACCTTGTTGAAACAAATAAGGGCCACTATATCACACGTGAAAAGGTTATGGAAATTCTTCAGCGTGCCGAGGATAACGGTTTTGTTCACCAAATTACTAATATCGACGGTGAAAATAAAATTTTTGCTATCTGTAATTGCCAGGTAAAGGTATGCAATGCGCTTCGTACCTCCCAACTTTTCAATACGCCTAATATGTCACGCTCGGCGTATGTGGCTAAGGTTGAGGCTAAGGATTGCGTAGCCTGCGGCAAGTGTGTTGAATTTTGCCCTGCCGGTGCCGTTAAACTCGGTCAAAAGCTTTGCAAAAAAGACGGCTCTGCTGTTACATATCCTAAGCAAGAACTTCCCGACGCAGTTAAATGGGGCAAGGAAAAATGGTCACCGGATTATAGAGATAAAAACAGAATTAATTGCTACGATACAGGTACGGCGCCTTGCAAGACTGCCTGCCCCGCTCATATCGCAGTTCAAGGCTATCTTAAAATGGCGGCTCAGGGTAGATATACCGATGCTTTGGCTCTTATTAAAAAGGATAACCCTTTCCCTGCAGTTTGCGGCAGAGTTTGTAATAAGAGATGCGAGGAGGCTTGCACAAGAGCAACTCTTGATGAGGCGGTTGCTATTGATGACGTTAAGCGCTTTATCGCTCAAAAGGACCTTGACAGTAAAACAAGATATATTCCTAAAAAAGTAATACCTTCAAATAGGGGCGAGTTTAAAAATAAAATTGCCATTATCGGCGGCGGACCGGCAGGCCTTTCGTGCGCATATTATCTTGCACTTACGGGATACAGACCTACAGTGTTTGAAAAGAATGAAAAACCCGGCGGTATGCTTACTTACGGTATTCCGTCATATAAGCTTGAGAAGGATGTTGTTGAGGAGGAGATTGACATTATTCGTGCGCTTGGTGTTGAGATAAAATGCGGCGTAGAGGTCGGTAAGGATATCACTCTTGACGAACTTCGCAAGGACGGATATGAGGCATTTTATATTGCTATCGGCTGTCAAGGCTCAAGAAAATCGGGGGTTGCCGGCGAAGACGCAGACGGTGTTATGAGCGCTGTTGATATTCTCCACGAGATTGCCGAAAATCACGACCTTGACCTTAAAGGCAATAAAACCGTTGTTATCGGCGGTGGTAATGTTGCCGTTGATGTTGCACGTTCAACTAAGCGTTGCGGCGCTGATGTTTTGGGTATGTTCTGCCTTGAAAGCAGAGAGGAAATGCCTGCGAGCGAAGAGGAAATTTTTGAAACCGAGGACGAGGGTATTCAAATAAACAACGGCTGGGGCGTTAAGGAAATTCTTGCAGAGAACGGCAAGGTGACGGGCGTTGTGCTTAAAAAATGCACAAGTGTTAAGGATGCAGACGGCAAATTTAACCCTCAGTATGACGAAAATGATACTCAAATAATTGAATGTGACCGTATTTATCTTTCAATCGGTCAGTCAATTGAATGGGGTAATCTTATCGACGGTGAGGCGGTAGAACTTGGCAGAGGTAACGCTCCTCAGGCAGACAGTCTTACTTATCAAACAGAGCAAAAGGATATTTTTGTCGGCGGTCACGTTTATACAGGTCCACGCTTTGCAATTGACGCTATTGCTGCAGGCAGAGAGGGTGCAGAGTCAATCCATAGGTTTGTTCATTTCAACGCAAGCCTTACAGTCGGCAGAAACAGACGTGATTTCATAATGCTTGATAAGAACGATATCCTTGTTGACAGTTATGATAATTCCTCACGTCAAATCCCGAATATTAATAAGAAAATTGACGCTAAAACTTCGTTTAAGGATGCTCATCTTCCCCTTACAGAGGAGCAGATTAAAAAAGAAACTGCACGATGTCTTGGTTGCGGTGCATCCGTTGTTGACGAAAATAAGTGCATAGGCTGCGGAATTTGTACTACCAAATGCGAATTTGATGCAATTCATCTTTTTAGAGATAATCCCGAATGTAGCACAATGGTTAATTCAGATGATAAGATGAAAGCAATTTTGCCTTATATGATTAAGCGTAATTTCAAGATTAAAAAAGCTCAAAAGGCTAAAAAGGATTAATTATGCACGAACTTGGTATAGTTTTTCATATCATTAACGAAATTGAAGATGTAGGCAAGGAAAACGAGCTTAAAACGGTATCGTCTGTTACGGTTGAAATAGGCGAGGTTTCGGGTGTGCTCCACGATTATCTTGAGGATTGTTGGAAATGGGCTTGCTCAAAGAGTGAGCTTATGAATGGGGCAGAACTTAAGGTAGAAGTTATCCCGGCAGTAACGTATTGCGAAAGTTGCAAGGGCGAATACAAAACCGTAGAGTACGGTAAAATTTGCCCTTACTGTCAAAGCGAAAAAACCTATCTTCTTTCGGGTAATGAAATTATGATAAAGGAAATTGAGGCACGGTAGCATATTAATGCGCTCTGTCTTTATGATATGATTTTTATTTAACTTTTTTAGAGGAGGGGAATGACAATGTTATTTCAAATTTACGGCGACATGGCAGGCTGGCAACTTCTCGGCTGGGTAATGGTCTTTGTCGGTCTCGTCGTTATGAATGAAATTGCAAGGCGAACAAAAGCAGGCGGAATTTCAGGCGGCTGGTGGCTTTCGTCTGAAAATGTATGGCTCTATGGCGGCTGGTGGAACTGGGTGAACGGTATCGCCGGTATTATAAATATTTTCTGTATGACAGGTTGGTGGGGTATCTATTCCTCAAAGAATAAGCAGGATATGCTGTGGCCTGATATGACATGGTGCTATATTTTGGCTTATGACCTTTGGAACTTTGAATATACTTATAATAATCTCCCTACTCACTCTTGGTATTGCGGCCTTGCACTTCTTCTTGCTCCTACATTTGCAAATGCATTTTGGAATAAGGGCGGTTGGATTCAAAACAGAGCTAACACACTTGCACTTTGGTGTATGTTTGCTCAGGTATTTCCGCTTTTCCAAGACAAAAGCCGCTTCTCGGTTCTTACATCCGTTTATGCAGACGGATATATGGACCCTACAGTTCCGCCAACAAACGCAGACCCTAAAATGCAAGGCATAATTGCCATTATTGCTCTTGTGGCTAATGTTTGTGTATTCGCTTCTATTATTAAGCGTGCAAAGGAACAAAAGAAAAATCCTTATAAAAACGAAATATTTACTGACCAAAAAGATTATAAGCTTGCACTTGAAAGAGCAGCCGAAAAGGCTCGCAAAGCAGCTTAATCTTCATAAAAATTCAAAAAATAACGCCGTCGATTACTCGACGGCGTTTTAAATTATTGATGAAGTGGATAAACCGTGCCTCGTCGTTGCTGACTTTGTATCATTCAAAATCTGCCGTACAGTTGTGTGTCAGATTTTGAAATAAACCGTAGGGGCGACCATCGGTCGGCCGTTTTACAAACACGAAATTTCAATCGGGGTCCCCGAAAAGCAAAAGCTTTTTGGGGAAAAGGAAAAAGGAATGAAATGTTTATTATGAATTTCAAAGAAATTCATTCAAACACGGAATTTCTTTTGACGGGTCACAGGTTCGAGCCAAAATATCCGATTGGCACAAGAAAAGAATATGACGGGCTCTCATAAGAAACAAAGATACTATGAAACAGTCCACCGGACTGTTTCTCAGACTGTCGATAAAGTGGCTAAACCGTGCCGTGTTTAAATATCATAAATTGAAATCGTAGGGCAAGGGCTTGCTCTTGCCGTATTGATATGAAAAATAACATTTATAGAAAATCACCTTGAACGTAGTGTTCAAGGTGATTTTGGCACTTTTCGCCTTTTGCGAGTGGGCAGTACCAACGTACAGCTCCACTCACAAAAAACGAAATTTATCTCACTTTCTCAAAGTCTCCCAAATTTGTTGCTCGCTTCGTTCGCAAAATTTGGAGTATCTTGTCACAGGTTCGAGCCATATACATTTTTACATAAAAATAAAAAGGATACCGAGTGGTATCCTTTTTATTTTGGTGGGAACAACAGGGCTCGAACCTGTGACCCTCTGCTTGTAAGGCAGATGCTCTCCCAGCTGAGCTATGCTCCCGTCAGCGATATTGATTATATAACAAGTTGCGGTGAATGTCAAGAGTTTATTTTAGAAAAAAGCTCTTTTATTCTGTCAATCTCATTATTTAAGTACAAATAGCCGAATAATGCTTCAACTCCCGTTGCACAGTGATACTCCCCGTCTGTTGCGCTTTTAGGGGAATGACCTACCTTTGCATTGCGGCCTCGCTTAAAAACGGCAAGCTCTTCATCGCTCAAAATATCTTTAATTTTTTCAAAAGCTGCCGTTTGTGCTTTCGCCGATACAAATTTAACGCTTTCCCTATGCAAATCATTTACAGGGCGGTTTGCATCGAGAACAAGTGTTTCACGAACAAGAATTTCATAAATGCAATCGCCGATAAACGCTAAATTAAGCGGGCTTAACTGCTTAGGATTTACTTCTTTATCAACAAATCTCATATTAAATTAAGGCACGTATTCAAACTCTATATCATAGAGCGATACAACGTCACCCTCCTCAATTCCTTTTTCTCTCAGTGCATCAAAAATTCCGCTTTTCTCTAATACCCTTTGCATATATTGAAGTGCTTCGTAGTCCTCGATATCAATGCCTTTGAGCACTTTAGGAAACCAGCTTGCCTCAACAAGAAAATAATGTTCTTCAGGCTGAGAAATTTTAAATCCTTTATCATCTTTAACAATTGCTTCAAGCGGAATTTCCTCAACCTCGTATTCCTTGATAGGCGGAAGAGTTTGAAGCTTATTCCAAACAGCGTTCATAAGCTCCTTTGTGCCTTCCATAATCGGCGCACAAATTGAATAATAATCATAACCCTTATCTTCTACATACTTCTTGAATCGCTCAATTTGCTCAGGCTCTGCCATATCAATTTTATTGCCCGCAACAATCTGCGGTTGCTTGGCAAGCTCAGGATTGAATTTAACAAGTTCCTCGTTTATTTTTTCAAAATCCTCAATCGGGTCCCTGCCTTCGCTGCCGCTGACGTCAACAATATGAACAAGAAGCCTGCAACGCTCAACATGGCGCAAAAATTCGTGACCGAGGCCTATACCATCACTTGCACCCTCAATAAGTCCCGGAATATCCGCAATAACAAATGAATTGCCCTCTCCCATAGAAACAACGCCTAAGTTTGGCACGAGAGTTGTGAAATGGTAGTCGCCGATTTTTGGCTTTGCTTGGCTTACAACGGAAATAAGACTTGATTTTCCTACTGACGGATAGCCTAAAAGGCCGACATCGGCAAGAAGCTTTAATTCAAGTGAAACTTCCCATTCCTCACCCGGAACACCGGGCTTTGCAAATCTCGGAACTTGACGTGTAGGGGTAGCGAAATGAATGTTGCCCCAGCCGCCTTTACCGCCCTTTGCGGCAATAAATCTGTCAGTCTTGCTCATATCAGCCATAACTGCACCGGAGTTTGCTTCACGAATTATTGTTCCTCTCGGAACTTTAATCTCAAGGTCGGGCGCTTTCTTGCCGTATTGGCGTGAGCCTCTGCCGTTTTCACCGTTTTTTGCAACATATTTTCTTTTGTATCTGAAATCTGCAAGAGTTGCAAGGTTATCGTCAACAACAAATACAACGTCGCCTCCCTTGCCTCCGTCGCCGCCGTCAGGTCCGCCTGCGGCAACATATTTTTCACGGTGAAAGGCAACCGCACCTGCGCCGCCGTCACCCGCTTTTATTTTAATTTTAGCAATATCTACAAACATATATATCGTCCTTTGCTTTTGCTTTTGTTAATATGAATTTTAACAAATTTCTTTTCAAATTGCAACACTAAGGGTATAAATAAGGTAATATATACTCCTTATTATATGAAGTTTGTTAAAAAATTAACTATAAGGTGCTAATAAATTTAACTGTTTTTGTATAAAGTGTAAAATTTGCATTTTTTTCTTGATTAATGATGACAAACAGTATAAAATAAATAATGCACAAAAGCAATAAAACTTTAAATTATATTCGGAGGTAATTTCCAATGGTAAAAGTTGCTATTAATGGTTTCGGCCGTATCGGTCGTCTTGCTTTCCGTCAGATGTTTGGCGCAGAAGGCTACGAAGTAGTTGCTATCAACGATCTTACAAGTGCAAAGATGCTTGCTCATCTTCTTAAGTATGACTCATCACAGGGTAACTATGTTGCTCAGGGTCACACTGTTGATTTCCACGAAGGTGAAGGCGAAGACAACTATATTGTTGTTGACGGCAAGAAAATTGTTATTTACAAAATGCCTAATGCTGCTGACCTTCCTTGGGGCAAGCTTGGCGTAGACGTAGTTCTCGAATGCACAGGTTTCTATACATCAAAGGAAAAGGCTTCTGCTCATATTCAGGCAGGTGCTCGTAAAGTTGTTATTTCTGCTCCTGCAGGTAACGACCTTCCAACAATCGTTTACAATGTAAACCATGACACACTTACAGCTGAAGATACAGTTATTTCTGCTGCATCTTGCACAACTAACTGCCTTGCTCCTATGGCTAAGGCTCTTAATGATTTCGCTCCTATCCAGAGTGGTATCATGTGCACAATCCACGCTTACACAGGCGATCAGATGATTCTTGACGGTCCTCAGAGAAAGGGTGACCTTCGTCGTGCTCGTGCAGGTGCTGTAAACATCGTTCCTAACACAACAGGTGCTGCAAAGGCTATCGGCCTTGTAATTCCTGAACTTAACGGCAAGCTTATCGGCTCTGCTCAGAGAGTTCCTACTCCAACAGGTTCAACTACAATCCTTACAGCAGTTATTAAGACTGACAAGGAAGTTACAGTTGACGCTATCAACGCAGCTATGAAGGCTGAAGCTACAGAGTCATTCGGCTACAATGAAGACCTTATCGTTTCTTCAGATATCGTTGGTATGAGATACGGTTCACTCTTCGATTCAACTCAGACAATGGTTCTTAAGGTTGCTGACGACACTTATGAGGTTCAGGTTGTTTCTTGGTATGATAACGAAAACTCATACACATCTCAGATGGTTAGAACAATCAAGTACTTCTCAGAACTTGGCTAATATTTAATATAATAAATTAAAAGAGTCTTCCTTTGGGAAGGCTCTTTTTTTATATTCTTATACTAAATATTCTTTTTTATATAATCGCAATAAAGCTTTATTATATCGATATCCGTTTTGTCATATACCATTCTTGCGCCGACGGTGTCCTCACACGCGAAGAGTTTGCTGCGCATATGATGGAGAATCCCGCTGATTTTTATTATGGCGTTCTCTGGAACAAGCTGTACCGGCGTGATCTTGTGGAAAAATATCATCTGCGCATGGATGTCTCGGTGAACTGGTGTGAGGACTTTTTGTTTAATCTGGAATATATCCGCCATGCGGAGAGCTTT
>OLNN01000651.1_pt1 | contig 35031 bp, 38 predicted proteins | sample 1672141 | NCBI WGS metagenome assembly OLNN01 (sample SAMEA3136652, study PRJEB25190) | human gut metagenome | biome: human gut; feature: human-associated habitat; material: faeces | place: Austria | collected 2013
CTGACGGTGAAGGAAGTGGAGAGCGAAGAGGCGGACGAGGACGACGAGGAGACCTCCAGTGCGGACAGCTCCGCCGAAGGGGAGGATACCAAGGAGTACAACTGGTACCTGTCCGGCGAGGTGGATGTGACCAAGGAGGCCTATCTCACCGCGCTGCGGACCGAAATTGACTCCATCTCCTTCTCCAGCCTCCACGACTTCCAGCCCAGCCAGTCGGAGCGGAAGGGCTACGGCCTCACCGAGCCCACTGCGGCGCTGACGGTGCAGTATCTGGACGACGAGGACGAAGAGCAGACCGTGACCCTGCTCATCGGCTCCGAGTACACCGACGCCGACGGGACTGCGTACTACTACGCCATGCTGAAAGGGCGTGACGACGAGGTGTACCTGATCAGTCAGGACAGCATCCAGCAGACTGTGGCCGCGGCCAAAAGCGGCTACGCCCAGGCCTCCGCCGACTACGATGAGGCCCAGGAGGATACGGAAACTTCAGAATAAGCAACCCATGGGAGAGGGCGGGCGGACAGCTCGCCTTCTCTTGCGTGGCGGTAGAAAAACAGGTAAAATAGAGACAGTTCTCGAATTTTTGGAGGTGATACGGCCATGCGGGTGCTGATTGTAGAGGATGAGCGGCGGCTGGCCCGAACCCTGGCGGACCTGATGGAGGCCCACAACTATACGGCGGACCTGTCCTACGACGGGGAGTCGGGGCTGGATAACGCCCTGTCCGGCATCTATGACGTGATTCTGCTGGATGTGATGCTGCCCAAGCGGAACGGATACGAGGTGGCCCGGCAGCTGCGTGCGGCGGGCAACCGGACGCCCATCCTGATGCTCACGGCCCGGACTGAGGTGGATGACCGGATCACCGGCCTGGACTCCGGCGCGGACTATTACCTGACCAAGCCCTTCGACTCCAATGAGCTGCTGGCCTGCATCCGGGCCATCACCCGCCGCAGCAACGACACGGTGGACAACAGCATGACCTTTGGGGACCTGCGGCTGGAGCTGGACAGCTGCCAGCTGTTCTGCGGCGAGCGGTCGGTGCGGCTGAGCAAGAAGGAGTTTGAGATTCTCAGCAAGCTCATGGCCAATGGGGAGAAGGTTGTGACCAAGGAGCAGCTGATCCTGTCGGTCTGGGGCTATGAGTCGGACGCGGAGGACAACAATGTGGAGGTGTACATCTCCTTTCTGCGCAAAAAACTCAAGCATCTCAAGAGCGGCGTCACCATCAAAACCCTGCGTCTGCTGGGATACCACCTACAGGAGGGTGCGTCATGATCCGGAAACTGAGATGGAAGTTTGTGGCCATCAACATGGCCATTGTCACCCTGCTGCTGACGGCCATCTGCGCCTTCATGTTTCTCACCATCACGGACGGCCTGCGGGACGACAGCATGTCGGTGCTGCGCCGGGTGATCGACCCGAAGAATGTCAGCATCACCGTGTGGCGGAAGGACACCGAGAGCGGCAGTGAGAGCTTTTGGAGCCGCAGTCCTCTTCGGGATCAGGAGGTGACCCTGCCCTACTTTACCGTGGCAGTGGGCCGGGACGGCGAGGCCGCGGTCATCGACAGCCAGTTTTACGACCTGAACGATGAGGACGCCCTGCTGGCGGTGGTGCAGCAGGAGGGCCTCAGCGCCACGGCGGAGAGCGGACTGATCCACGCCTACCACCTGCGTTACCTGCGGCAGGCCACCGCCACCGGCTGGCGCATCGCCTTCACCGACGTCACCCAGGAGCAGAGCACCACCCGAAACCTGATTCTGAACATGCTGATGATCGGATTCAGCGCCCTGGTGGGATTTTTCTTCATCAGCCTGCTGCTGGCCCGCTGGGCGATCCGGCCGGTGGAGCGGTCCTGGAAGCAGCAGCGCCAGTTTGTGGCCGACGCCTCCCACGAGCTGAAAACCCCGCTCACGGTGGTGCTGTCCAACGTGGACATGCTGCGGGAGTACGGCGGCGGGCAGAATGAGCGGGAGCGCCGCTGGATGGACAACATCCAGGCGTCCTCGCTACAGATGAAGGAGCTGGTGGAGGAGATGCTCACCTTGGCCCGGTCGGACAACCTGTCCCAGCGGGATCAGGTCCAGGAGCGGGTGAATTTCAGCGACCTGGTCACCGACTGCACCCTGATGTTTGAGCCCACCGTCTTTGAGGCGGGCAAGCTGCTGGAGGAGGACGTGACCGAGGACCTCTGGGTGACAGGAGACCCGGCAAAGCTGAAACGGCTGGTGGATGTGCTCCTGGACAACGCCCGAAAATACGCCTGTCCCGGCGGCAGGATTCGGGTGACCTTACAGGCCGAGGGGAGCAAACGGGTGCGCCTGTCTGTGAACAACGAGGGCGAGCCCATCCCACCGGAGCAGCTGGATCGCATCTTTGAGCGGTTCTACCGGTCTGACCCGGCCCGGACCACCGGTGGCTTTGGACTGGGACTGGCCATCGCCCGGGAGATCGCCCGGGAGCACAGAGGCCGGCTCTGGGCGGAATCGGATCAGGAGACCGGAAATACCTTCCTGTTTAGCCTGCCGCGGGCAAAATAAATCGTTACAAATAGGGGCAAGTGTGGTAGAATAGGAGCAGTACTGAAAACAAGGAGGAGAAGACGATGCCGACTGCAACTCTCATCAATCAGAAAGTGCGTGAAATCCACTTTAACAACGACCTTGAACGAAAGCATGGCAATAACCGACAGCTGGGCAGCAGCTTTTCCTTCCAGGTGAACTACTCTCCTGACGGAGAGCGCTGTGTGGCGAAGCTCTACCACTCTTTGAAGGATAAGGAGGACGAAAAGCTCTTCTTCCTGTCTGTGGAAATGCTGGGTGTGTTCAAGTGCGAAGGAGTAGAGACCGAGGAGGACAAGAAGATCATCCATACCCAGTGCTACGACCAGCTGTTTCCCTATATGCAGTCTGAGGTGTCCCACCTCTGCACCGCTTCCGGCATGAACGGGCTGGTGCTGAAAAAGGCCAAGATTGACCCCAGTCAGGTGGTCCTCAACAAGGGCAAAAAGCAGGAACCTACCCTGCCCATCGTGTGATCATAATTTATACGAAAAAGAACCGTCCACCTGGACGGTTCTTTTTGATGTTTTTAACGTTCCTTTTATGGGTAAAATTAGTTTACCTGTTCGATGGATTGATCAGATGGGATTCTCCAGCCGTCTGAACCATATTTCTCGACTGTTAATTGCGCCACAATACGGTCATCATCCTGTTCTGTCCCAGTGTTATTTACAGTAAACTGAACCACTGCCGTATCTCCCAATAGATTGCCAGCTCCTGGTATTGCAAAGATCATTTTCTGTTGTTCCTCTGATAGTTCATTGCTGCTAAAAGCAACCACTGTCACATCAGAGACCTCTAGTTTTTGGTCTGAATCTGAAATCTCATATCCAAAGAGCGGGGAAATTCCTATAATAGATTTAAAATCGATACCCGTTAAATTCTCGGAAAGATTCAGAATACTGTCAATCGTTCTCTCTGTCTTGGGGTCACAGCAGGCCACTAAGCCGGCGACATCTGAGTCGTCGTAAGCATCGCAGAATTCGCGGACTACCCCAGTTGGAGAAGAAATGAAAAAGTTTAAATATACAAATAAGCCCCCAAATATCACAAGAATCAAGAGCCCAATAGAGGCAAAACGTTTCATTACTCCTCTCCCTTTGCACTGTCCTTCATCTTGGATGCAATAATAGAACAAATTCCGCCAAGTAAGCAGGTAAATGGGAAAATTGTGAGGGACACGCTGATATAATCTTGCATGCTATTCTGCTTTATCATACTCGACACATACCCAATCAACAAGAAAAAGAGCAGCGTAGTCAAAACACTAACCACACCAGCAATCGTTCCAATCGGATAGGCTCGGGAGTTTCCGTTCAATCTGAAGTAGATGGCTGCCACATAGAGCAGGATTACCACAATGCCCAAAAGCATAAAAGTTGTGCCAATAACCTTTAGCACATCAAGACCATCCGATTCACCACTTAAACTGCTTATCAGGTTATAGAGCTTATTTGTATAGCCCCGAATTCCGAATACAGAACAGCTGCCATTCATCCCACTTAAGCTACCCCAAAAAATGTCGGACGAGAACCAGTTGAAGAACATTGAAATTGCGGCTACTGCGGCTGAAACATAAAAAGCAATGGGTGTTTCAAGTCGATCAAGTATTTTCCGCATAGTGTTGTTTTCTGACATTTTAAGCATCTCCTTCTTTCTGATAATTTTATTTAAGTGTACTTTTTTACAAGTACAAACTTATAAGTTAAATTTTTCAAAAATAAGGAGAAATTCACTTCATCCTTGACATAATATGACAAATATGCTATCCTAAAATAGAAATGTGGTTTTACAAAAAAGTACACCTTTTTGTAAAAACGCTTTTTTATTTTTGTTGTTTTTCATACTGCGCCGCCCGGTAACGGAAGGTGGACAAAGGCATTCCGCACGCCTTTGCGGCGGCGGTACCAGTCAGTTCACCGTCCTTCCAGCGCTGATAAACCTCCGGAAAATTGTCCGGCAGTGGAAGCGGCGGCCTGCCGAACCGCACTCCCCGGGCTTTTGCGGCGGCAATGCCCTCGGCCTGACGCTGGCGGATATTGGAGCGCTCGTTCTCCGCCACGAAGGAGAGGATTTGCAGGACGATGTCGCTGAGGAAGGTGCCCATCAAATCCTTGCCGCGCCGGGTGTCCAGCAGCGGCATGTCCAGGACGACAATATCCACCTGCTTCTCTTTGGTGAGGACCCGCCATTGGGTGAGGATTTCCTCATAGTTGCGCCCCAGGCGGTCAATGCTCTTGATGTAGAGCAGATCGCCCTTTTTCAGCCGGCGCAGCAGCTTCCGGTACATGGGCCGGTTAAAATCCTTCCCGGACTGCTTGTCCATGTAGATCTGTCCCGCCGGAATATTCAGATTTTGCAGAGCGACCAACTGACGGTCCTCATTCTGTTCCCTTGTGCTGACTCGAATATACCCATAAATATGACCTGTCAAAGAACTCCCTCCTGTTTCGGTAATGCTGTAGAAAACATTGTAGGGATGGAATTCCGGGAAAGGTAGATAATGTATGAATTTCGAGGGGAATTAGAGAGAAAAGTTACAGGTTTTGGCAGAGTTGTGGCTTTTTTGGAATGTTATAAGGCGTGTAACCGCTGTGCTGAAGCCGCAAAAAACACCCGCTGTGTAAGCGGGTGTTTTTCTATGTCCCCAATGGCAGAAGGGACGTAATTGAGGAGGGATGCGCAGCCCGTTGCAGGGGAGGTCGACAGGCCGCGCGAAATTCGCTTAGATTGATTCAGACACAACAATTTTAAATTCAGGAGGATAGTTTATATTATTCTGCTTTGCCGATCTCGGTAGCTTCCGGGACTTCGATCAGCTGGCCGGTTTTGACGTCATAGATATAACCGTAAATGGGGATGTGTTTGGATACCAGCGGATGGTTGCGGATGGTGCGAACGTCGTCCACAACGCTCTGCTCCAGGTTTTTGAAGGGCAGGAAATTGATGTACTGACCTGCCCGGGAACCGCCTTCTTTCTGGGGATTGTACCAGCCGTTCTCACCGATGGCGGCGGACTCCAGGCTTTCTTCCAGCAGGTCATAGATAATCTCGTTGGTAAAGGTCAGCATACCGCAGTCTGAGTGGTGGATGACAAACCACTCCTGAGTGCCCAACAGCTTGTGGGAGATAATCAGGGAGCGGATGGCGTCCTCACTGACACGGCCGCCGGCGTTACGGATCACATGGGCGTCACCCTCGGCGATTCCGGCGAACTTGGCGGGATCCAGGCGTGCATCCATACAGGTCAGTACCGCAAACTTTCTTCCGGGAGGTAACGGCAGGGATCCCTTGTCACCGAACTGCTCCACATAGGCGCGGTTGGCGTTCAGCACTGCTTCGACGGCTTTACTCTTACTCATGGAAAACACTCCTTTGCATTGCGCGGATTGCCACAGGGGCTCGCGTTTTATTACCTATCTTTCTTGTAGGTTGATATGATTATAAAGGGTTTTGCCGGCTTTGTCAACTACTTTTTGCAAAAAATTTTCCCGGCCTGCGGGCCGGTGGGCGCAAAAAGACCGCAGGACACTGGATCAGCCCTGCGGTCTGGAAGTGGTTAGATTATCGATATGCTTTGCCGGTCAGCTCTGCCACGTTGATCTTGATGATCCCAACAGCGGGAAGCAGCCGCTGGACGGTGGCCATACCGCCCTCAATGTTGCTGGGAGCCAGGCTGCGGACGATCGCCTCCATGATCTTTTCCTTTTCGGCGTCGTCTGTGAGCAGGACTGCGTCACCGGTGGCGACAACGCTTTCAAACTTGGTGGTGGTATCCGCCTCAATAATTTCGCTGAAGAGCACTGCGGTGAAACAGACCTTGGGATTGGCCTGGATGGCCTCTACCTTGTAGCCCACCTTGGAGGTGTGGATGTAGATCGCGCCGTCCTGGTAGATATAGTTCACCGGCACGGCGTAGGGATAGCCGTTGTCACCGTTGACGGACAGCACGCCTTCTTTGCCTTTGGCCAGCAGTGCCTGAGCTTGTTCGGTGGAGAGCTGCCGTTCTGCATGGTTCATCTTTCTTGCCATAGTAGGTTCCTCCTGACAGGTCGGGGTGAGTGGGGGCGTTTCTTCTTCGAAAGCCGGGGTGTGATGAAGTACCATTATAGTTCATGCAGCGGGACTGCGTCAATATTACTTTAGAAAAGCGCCGCAGATATCGCATCTGTGGCGCTTTTGGGGTTTTATTGGTTCGATTCATAGAGATGCAGACTGGACTCGGTCTGGAGCAGCCGGTCCACCCGTTCCCGTCCGGTGTCGGTCAGTCCGGTGTCCAGCAGATCAATCCGCGCATCCAGCAGACCGGTGGCGCACAGCCAGCGCAGTCCCTTTAAATTATGTTCCAAATCACCGCCGTCCCCGTGGACGGGAACCAAAATATGAATTCCGGCTGCGGGGATCAGCAGACGTCCGAATCCCAGCCACAGCAGGGAAAACAATCCCAACGCCGCCAGCGCCGCCAGGAGAATTGCTGACATATCCTTCACCTCGCTCCAGTCTACGCAGGGCGATGGGAAAGGGTGACAAAAGTGGGGAAAGGGCGGTCACAGCACCGGTCTCAGGTACTTCCCTGTGTAGGAGGCAGGGCACTGGGCCACCGCTTCTGGGGTGCCCACGCAGACGATCTCGCCGCCGCCGGCACCGCCCTCGGGACCCAGGTCGATGAGGTAGTCCGCGGTTTTGATGACATCCAGATTGTGCTCGATGACCAACACCGTGTTGCCGCCCTCCACCAGCAGCTGGAGTACGTCGATAAGCCGGCGCACGTCGTCGGTATGAAGACCGGTGGTGGGCTCGTCCAGGATATAGATGGTGTTCCCAGTGGAGCGCTTGGACAGCTCGGTGGCCAGCTTGACCCGCTGGGCCTCACCGCCGGAGAGGGTGGTGGAGGACTGGCCCAGCTTCACATAGCCCAGGCCCACGTCGCACAGGGTCACCAGCCGGCGGTGGATTTTAGGGATGGGCTCGAAGAAGGCTGCCGCCTCCTCCGCCGTCATGTCCAGAACCTCCCAGATGTTTTTCCCTTTGTATTTGACCTCCAAAGTCTCCCGGTTGTATCGTTTGCCCTTGCACACCTCGCAGGGGACGTAGACGTCGGGAAGGAAGTTCATCTCAATCTTCACCAGACCGTCGCCGGTACAGGCCTCGCACCGGCCGCCTCGGACGTTGAAGGAGAACCGGCCCGGCCCATAGCCTCGGGCCTTGGCGTCGGGCGTCTGGGCGAACAGGTCCCGGATATCGTTGAACAGGTTGGTGTAGGTGGCCGGGTTGGACCGGGGCGTGCGGCCGATGGGGGACTGGTCGATGTTGATCACCTTGTCCAGAAACTCCTCGCCCTCCATGCCCGCATGCTTGCCGGGCCGGCACTTGGCCCGGTTCAGGTCCACCGCCAGCTTTTTGTAGATGATCTCGTTGACCAGACTGGACTTGCCACTGCCCGAGACCCCGGTGACCACGGTAAAGGTGCCCAGCGGGATGGACACATCCAGCTGTTTCAGATTGTTCTCCGCCGCGCCATGGACCGTGAGCCAGTGGCCGTTGCCCGGACGGCGGACGGCTGGGACGGGGATCTTTTTGCGGCCCGACAGGTAGTCGCCGGTGAGACTGCCCGGAGTGTTCATCACTTCCTCGGCCGTGCCCGCGGCCACGATCTGGCCGCCGTGGACACCGGCGCCGGGTCCTACATCGATCAGGTAGTCGGCGGCACGCATGGTGTCCTTGTCGTGCTCTACCACGATCAGGGTGTTGCCCAGGTCCCGGAGGTTTTTCAGGGTGGCCAGCAGCAGGTCGTTGTCCCGCTGGTGGAGGCCGATGGAGGGCTCGTCCAGAATGTAGAGAACTCCCATCAGGGACGAGCCGATCTGGGTGGCCAGACGAATCCGCTGGCTCTCGCCGCCGGAGAGAGTGCCGGCCTTCCGGCTCAGGGTCAGGTACTGGAGTCCCACGTTTTGCAGGAAACCCAGCCGGGTGCGGATTTCCTTCAGAATCTGGGCGCCGATCAGCTGCTGCTGATGAGTCAGCTCCAGGTGGTTCATAAAGTCCAGGGCCTGATCCACCGGCAGATCGCAGAACTGGTCGATGGCCAGATCTCCCACCGTCACCGCCAGCAGCTCCTTCCGCAGCCGGCGTCCGTGACAGGTGGGACAGGGACACTCTGTCATCAGGTCCTCCAGATCCCGTTTGCTGCTGTCGCTGTGGGTCTCCCGGTGGCGGCGCTCCAGATTGTTGATGATTCCCTCGAAGGGCTGGTACAGCGTGCCCTTGCCCCGGGGCTGATCGTAGTGGAGGGTGAGCTTTTCGCCCTTGGTGCCGTAGAGGATGATATCCATGACCTCCGGCGACAGCTTTTTCACCGGGGTGTCCAGCTTAAACTTGTATTTTTTGGACAGGGCGTCAAAGTACATCCGGCTGATGCCGTCCCCACGGATGTTGTTCCAGCCCGAGGCGCAGATGGCGCCCTCCAGGATGGACAGGTCCTTGTTGGGAATCACCACGTCCGGGTCCACCTTCAGCTGACTGCCCAGACCGGAGCAGGTGGGACAGGCGCCGTAGGGGTTGTTGAAGGAGAAGGAGCGTGGGGAGAGCTCTTCGATGGAGATGCCGCAGTCCTCGCAGGCGTAGTTCTGGCTGAACAGCAGGTCCTCCTCTTCCCGGACCAGATTCACCACCACGATGCCGCCGGAGAGCTTGGCGGCGATCTCACAGCTGTCGGTGAGCCGGCGGACGATGTCCGGACGGATCACCAGCCGGTCCACGATGATCTCGATGTTGTGCTTGATGTTTTTCTCCAGCTTGATCTCCTCGGACAGGTCGTACAGGTTTCCGTCCACCCGGACCCGGACGTAGCCGGACTTCCGGGCGTCCTCCAGCACCTTTGCGTGCTCGCCCTTCTTGCCGCGGATCACCGGGGCCAGAATCTGGATGCGGGTGGCCTCGGGCAGGGCCATCACCTGGTCCACGATCTGATCGATGGTCTGCTGCTTGATCTCCTTGCCGCAGTTGGGGCAGTGGGGCGTGCCCACCCGGGCCCAGAGCAGACGCAGGTAGTCATAGATCTCGGTGACAGTGCCCACGGTGGACCGGGGGTTTTTGCTGGTGGTCTTCTGGTCAATGGAGATGGCGGGGGAGAGTCCGTCGATGTAGTCCACGTCCGGCTTTTCCATCTGGCCCAGGAACATCCGGGCGTAGCTGGACAGGGACTCCACGTAGCGGCGCTGGCCCTCGGCGTAGATGGTGTCGAAGGCCAGGGAGCTCTTACCGCTGCCGGACAGGCCGGTGACCACCACCAGCTTGTCCCGTGGGATCTCCACGTCAATATTTTTCAGGTTGTTGGCGCGTGCGCCCTTTACGATAATGCGATCTTGCATAGTGTTGTGTCCTCGATAGTAGCGGGGTTATTGCACCCCTTTCAGCTCGATGATCTGGTCCCGCAGAGCCGCCGCCAGCTCGAATTCCAGCCGGTCGGCCGCCTCCTGCATGGCCTCCTCCAGCCGCTTGATGTGGGCGGCCCGCTCTTGGGCGGTGAGGTCCTTGGGCGACCGGGTCTCCTCCACCGGCTTGCTGATTTCCAGCAGGTCCCGAATGTCCTTCTGGATGGTCTTGGGGACGATGCCGTGGGCCCGGTTGAAGGCGTCCTGCTTTTCCCGGCGCTCCCGGGTGACGGTGATGGCCCGGTCCATGGAGGGTGTGATCCGGTCCCCGTAGAGGATGACCATGCCACTGGCGTTCCGGGCGGCCCGGCCAATGGTCTGAATCAGGGAGGTCTCACTGCGCAGGAAGCCCTCCTTGTCCGCGTCCAGAATGGCCACCAGTGATACCTCGGGCAGGTCCAGACCCTCTCTCAACAGGTTGATGCCCACCAGCACGTCAAAGGTGCCCAGACGCAGGTCCCGGATGATCTCGGTCCGCTCGATGGTCTTGATGGAGTGGTGCATGTATTTGGCGCGGATGCCGGACTTGCGCAGGTACTCGGTCAGGTCCTCCGCCATTTTGATGGTGAGGGTGGTGACCAGAACCCGCTCGTTCCGGGCTACCCGGGCCTGAATCTCGCCCTGGAGGTCGTCGATCTGACCGGCCACGGGCCGCACTTCCACAACGGGGTCCAGCAGGCCGGTGGGACGGATGATCTGCTCCACGATCTGGCCGGAGCGCTCCCGTTCATAGTTCCCAGGTGTGGCGGAGACATATACCACCTGGTTGAGCCGCTGCTCAAATTCCTCGAATTTCAGCGGCCGGTTGTCGTAGGCGCAGGGCAGCCGGAAGCCGTAGTCCACCAGGGTGTTTTTTCGGGCCCGGTCCCCGTTGTACATGGCGCGGACCTGGGGCAGGGTCACGTGGGACTCGTCCACAAAGAGGACGAAGTCGTCGGGGAAGTAGTCCAGCAGGGTCATGGGCGGAGAGCCCGCAGGCCGGTCCGCGATGACCCGGGAGTAGTTCTCGATGCCCTGGCAGTAGCCCAGCTCACGGATCATCTCCATGTCGTACTGGGTCCGTTGACGGATGCGCTGGGCCTCAATGGCCTTGCCCTCTGACTCGAAGAACTCCACCCGTTTCCACATCTCGTCCTCGATTTCCACCAGCGCCCTGGACAGCTTTTCCTGGGTGGTCACGTAGTGGCTGGCCGGGTAGATGGCCACGTGGTTCAGGATGCGGGTGGGAGTGCCGGTGACCACGTTGATCTCGCTGATCCGGTCCACCTCGTCACCCCAGAACTCCACCCGGATGGCGTGTTCCTTGGCGTAGACCGGGTAGATCTCCACCGTGTCCCCGCGAACTCGAAACATGTTCCGGTCAAAGGCGATGTCGTTGCGCTCATAGCGGATCTCGATCAGCTTTCGCAGCAGCGCGTCCCGGTTGTACTCCATGCCGGTGCGCAGGCTGATGACCATGTTTTTGTAGTCGATGGGGTTGCCCAGACCGTAGATACAGCTGACCGAAGAGACCACGATCACATCCCGGCGCTCAAAGAGGGCGGCGGTGGCACTGTGGCGGAGCCGTTCGATCTCGTCGTTGATGCTGGCGTCCTTCTCGATAAAGGTGTCCGTGTGGGGGATGTAGGCCTCGGGCTGGTAGTAGTCGTAGTAGCTGACAAAATATTCCACCGCATTGTGGGGAAAGAACTCCTTGAACTCGGCGCACAGCTGGGCGGCCAGGGTTTTGTTGTGGGCCAGCACCAGCGTGGGACGCTGAACCCGTTCGATCACCTTGGCCATGGTGAAGGTCTTACCGCTGCCGGTGACGCCCTGAAGGGTTTGCTCATCCAGACCCAGCTCAATCCCCCGGGCGATGGCGTCGATGGCCTCCGGCTGATCGCCGGAAGGCTCGTAAGGGCTGACAACTTGGAAATCAGGCATAAGAAAAACACCAACCTTGCAATAGGATAGGGGTAAGGCGATCAGCGCCGCCGTGAGAGCGGCGTCCCAAGCATTTTGCGAAGCAAAATCTTGCCGCAGGGCCAATTAATTTGGCCCGAGGAAGTGCAATCAAATGGGGTCCCCGCAAAACTAGTTTTGTGGGGCATCGCCGGAGGGCTCGTAAGGGCTGACAACTTGGAAATCAGGCATAGAAAAAACACCAACCTTGAGATAGGATAGGCGGCGAGCTGAGATTATCGTCTCAAAAGCCCGGACTGGGCCATGGAGACGTAGTCGCCGTCGGCAAAGACCAGGTGGTCCAGCAGTTCAATCTGAATTTTGTTCAGCACATCCATACACTGGAGCGTGGCGATCCGATCGTCGGGAGAGGGCACGGCCAGGCCGGACACGTGGCAGTGGGACAGCAAAACGGAACGTGCCCGCCGGCGAAGCGCGGTTTCGACCACCAGACGGATGTCCAGTGTGCAGAAGTTGGCGCTGCCCTCGCCCAGCAGGTCGCAGCCCAGCACCCGGCCTTTAGCGTCCAGAGAGAGCAGGTAGACCATTTCGTTTCGGGCGCCGTAAAAGTAGGGGGCCAGCAGGGCACCTGCGTCCTCGATATTGTTGACCGTCGTGTCCATCTTCACCCGATCCTGATGGTAGCGGCGGGCGAACTGGGGCAGCAGGTGGATCAGAACGGCAGTGTGCTCTCCCACGCCCTCTACCGCTGTCAGCTCCTCTACCGAGGCGTCCATGACGGCGGAAAGGCTGTGGAAGTGATCCAGCAGCCGGTGTGCCAGCGGATTGGTGTCCCCCTGGGGGATGGAGTAAAACAGAAGTAGCTCCAATAGCTGATAGTCGTCAAAGGCGCGTTCCCCGTTGGCCAGGAAGCGTTTTTTCATGCGCTGCCGGTGTCCGGCATGAATATTGTTTTTCTTCATGAAATCGCTCCATTTCCGGTGGGGTCGGGCTCAGCGGCTGGCTCCATATTGGGCCAGATAGGCCTCCATCCGATCTTTCATGGCCTTGTCAATGTACACCTTGCCGTCAATGGGCCGGTTGTAGAGGAAGGAGAGAATATCCTGAACGGTGACAATGGGGTGGACCTGGATGCCGTATTCCGCCCGCAGCTCGTCCAGGGTGGAGCGGTCGCCGCTGCCCCGTTCCATCCGGTCCACCGACACAAAGAGGCTGGAGATGGTGACCTGAGCCACATTCTGGAACAGGGCGATGGACTCCCGCACTGCGGTGCCGGCGGTGACTACGTCCTCGACGATGGCGATCACATCGCCGTCCTTGGGCTGGTAGCCCACCATGGAGCCACCCTCACCGTGGTCCTTGACCTCCTTGCGGTTGAAGCAGTAGGGGAGATCCCGGTTGTAATTTCGGTAGAGGGAGGCGGCAGCGGAGACCGCCAGAGGGATTCCCTTGTAGGCCGGCCCGAAGAGGGCGGTCACGTTGTCTGGAAGATGCTCCTGGAGACAGGCGGCGTAATAATCGCCCAGACGCGCGGCCTGAGCGCCGGTCTTATAGTTTCCCGTGTTGATAAAATAGGGGGTTTTCCGGCCGGATTTGGTGGTGAAATCGCCGAACGTCAGTACGCCGGAACGGACCATAAAGGTGATGAATTCCTCTTGATAAGTCATGGATACTCCTTCCCTGAGTGGTGGAACGTAAAAGGCTGATTGTAATATGCCGTTTGATGTAGTCGATAACTCCATAATTATAGCATCAAAGCAGGAGAGAGACAAGGAAAACGCGGGTATTCCGGATGGAGGAAGGGAGCGGGAAAGGGGTAAAAAAGTTCCCAGAACAGGAAAACTGCTCTGGGAACGCTGAGAAGAATCGGTATAGATTCAGGTATGAGTTGATACAGGAGTCCGGTCTCTGGAGATCAGGTAATAGGGCAGGGCCACAAAGACAGCGCCGCCCACAACGTTGCCCAGGGAGACAAAGAGGAGATTGCGCAGGTAGCCGGTAACGGTGATGTCCAGACCGCAGGGGTTGAGCAGAGCCACACCGATGATGCTCATGTTGGCGATGCTGTGCTCGAAGGAGCAGATCATGAAGATCAGGATGCACCAGATCACCATAATCAGCCGGGCGACCTCATTTTTCAGCCGGACACTGCACCAGACCGCCAGACAGACGCAGACGTTGCACAGGATGCCCTTGGAAAAGAGGGAGAGGGCGGACAGGCTGATTTTGGACGCGGCGGTGGTGGCGAAGAACTGGCCCACGGCCTCATTGGCGGTGGCGAGGCCGGTGGCGTGGAAGACCAGGACCAGAATCCAGGAGCCGATCAGGTTGCCCACGTAGCAGACAATCCACAGCAGAATGGTGTCCCGCCAGCGGACGTCTCCGTGCAGGGATGCGGCGGCCATCACCAGATTGTTTCCGGTGAACAGCTCACTGCCGGCGGTGATCACCAGGCTCAGTGCCGCGGCAAAGAGGAAGGAGACCAGGAACTTGGTGGCGGTAGAGCCTACGGCGGTGGCGAAGCCGCCAATGGTCATGGAGGCGAAGCTGCCGAAGGCGATGAACATCCCGGCCACCATAGAGGCGATCAGGTAAGTCATGGGGCTGCGACGGAAGAGCGCCCACTTGTTGACGCCGTTGCCGCACAGGGTGAGATAGTCTTCTCTGAACATAAAAACACTCCCATTCTTGATTCGCTGCCCTTTTCTGCCCTGCCATAATCCTGAAAACAGGTGCAAAAAAGGGCAACATGGATGAATTCACATGTTGCCCAGACGGTCGGCTATAATTAGAAATTTGACTCACACTGTGGTGCTCCACATAATCCGTCAGCAAGTCAAACCTATTTCGTTGATGAAAGCAGGATAGCACAAACTGCCGGCGAAAGTCAACCGCCAAACTGCCTAAATTTTCAGATTCACCCACTTACCCTGGCGGAACCGGAGCCAGGCCAGAATCAGGCGGCAGGTCTGATCGGCCAGGATCCCCCACCAGACGCCGTTCAGGCCCAGGTGGAACCAGTAGACCAGGGCGCAGGTGGAGAGGGTGCGGACCAGAGTGATGCTGATGACCGAGGTACACAGCGTGTACTTTACGTCACCGGCGGCCCGGAGACAGCCCATGTAGATGACGGCGGAGATCTGGAACAGGGTGATTACAGTGGCGAAGCGCATGATCTGCACACCGAACTGGATGATCTCAGGCTCCACGAAATACAGCCCGTAGAACCACCGGCCCAGAGTCAGGAAGAGGATGGACAGGACCACCGAGATGGTGATGCCGATCTTCTGACACAGTCTGCCGTAGGCCTTTGCCACCTCGGGCTTTCCCTCACCCAGACTGCGGCCGGACAGGGCCACTGCCGCCACCTGCATGCCGTCACCGAAGGAGAAGCTGATGGTGAGCACGTTCATCCCCACCTGATGGGCTGCCATGGCGGAGGTGCCCAGATGGGCGGCGATGACGGCAGTGGCCACAAAGCCGATGCGCATCAGCAGGTTTTCCAGCAAAATGTTGCCGGACAGGTGAAAGATGCTGCGGAGAGCGGCGAGTTTGGGCCGGATCCGGTTTCGGATCAGGTAGGGCAGGCTGACAAAGGTATCCGGGTGGCGCAGAGAGAACAGGCTCAGGGCGCAGGCGGCCACAGTGCCGAAGACAGTGGCGATAGCGGCGCCGGCGATGCCCAGGGCCGGGAAGCCGAAGTGCCCTTCGATGAGCAAATAGTTGCCGCAGATATTCAGGATGCTGGAGGTGACGTTGGTAATCATGGCGATCCGGGTGTTGCCACTGCCCCGGAGGGCGGCGTTGATGACCAGAGAGACCACGTTGAACAGCATCCCGCCCATGATGATGCGGAAGTAGGTGACTGCGGCGGCGTGGGTGTCCGGTGCGGAGCCGCACAGGTGGATGATGGGGTTGGCCAGCAGGACGCAGAGGAGACTGATGACGACACAGGCTCCCACGGTCAGCGCCAGAGCGGTGATCAGCACCTGATTGGCGTCCTCCCGGCGTTCCTCACCACGCCGCCGGGCCACCAGCGCGGACACCGCCACATTGGTGGCGATGAACAGAGACAGGCCTAAAAATTTAGGCTGGGTGGTCAGGCCCACGGCGGCCACCGCATAGCTGCCCAGATTGCTGACCATCTGAATGTCGATCATGGCGGCCAGCGCGACGAAAAAGCTCTCGAGCACGGCGGGCCATGCCATGCCCAGGGTGCTTTTCAGCAGCTGTCTGGTATTTTTGGCTTCCTCCATCCTCCATCCCCCTTTGGAAAGCGGTGTGCTACAGGTGAAAACGGTAATTATCACTAGTTTAACACAATTTTGGGCCAATGTTTCAGTTTGTGAGCGCTTTTTTTCGGAGATGGGCAGTTGCTTTTCAATTGGACACAAATGTGCTATACTGGCACTATTCTGGAGAAAAAACAGGAGGATGAGCCTATGGTGATGAAATGTGTGGCGCTGGATCTGGATGGGACCACCCTGGACCGGCAGGGAAAGCTGTCCCCGGCCAACCGCCAGGCCATTGAGGCGGCCATTGCGCAGGGCGTTCATGTGGTGATCGCCAGCGGACGCTCTTATGATACCCTGCCCAAAAAGGTCCTGTCCATCCCGGGCATCGAGTGGGCCATCACCTGCAACGGCGCGGCGGTGTATCAGGTGCCCGAGGGCCGGGTGCGCTGCCGGCACACCATGACTCCGGCGTCGGTGGAGACCATCTTCCAGGTGGCGGCCGGAGAGCGGGCCACCTACGAGGCCTTTATCGAGGGCGTGGCCTACGCGGACCGGCGGATGCTGGAGGATCCGGTCAAGTACGGCTGTACCCCCATGGGCGCCAAGTACGTCCAGGCCACCCGGAAGCCGGTGCCCGACATCGTCCAGTTCATCCGGGACCACAATCAGGAGCTGGACAGCATCGACCTGGTGCTCCACACCCAGGAGGACCGGGACCGGCTGTGGAAAATACTGGAACAAAAGAGCGGTGAGCTGTACATCACCTCTTCGGTCTACCACCTGCTGGAGCTGTCCAGTCACCGGGGCGGCAAGGCCAATGGCCTGCGCTGGGTGCTGGATCAGATCGGCGTGACGCCGGAGGAGGCCGTGGCCTTTGGCAATGCGGACAACGACATCGACCTGCTCAACCTGGCCGGAGTGGGCGTCGCCGTGGCCGACGCCACTGACAGCTGCCGGGCGGCGGCGGACCGGTGTACCCGGGCCAGCTACGAGGACGGCGTGGCCGTGGCCCTGATGGAACTGTTGAACGCGAATCAAATTTGATGAAATTATAGAGAGAAGAGGAACAAAGTATGAAATTTGTCAGTATGAAGAAGGTACACGAGGGGAAATTCCTCTCCCGCTACGACATCGTCTATGAGACCATCGACGGTGGCCGGAAAAATTACGAGATGGTCAGCCGGGCCAACGACCGGACCGAGTTCCATCAGCTTCACGATCACCAGCCCGAGGCGGTCATTATGATTATGCACGACGAGAAGAAGGAGAAGATTCTCATCAACCGGGAGTTCCGTCTGGCCATGGGCGAGTTTATCTACAACTTCCCCGCCGGTCTGGTGGACGAGGGCGAGGACCGGGACACCAGCGCCGCCCGGGAGCTGTGGGAGGAGACCGGCCTGAAGCTGGTCCGCATCGACGAGTGGATGCGAGAGTCCTACAGCGCCGAGGGGATCTGCGACGAGATGGGCGTGGTCTGCGTCGGCGTGGCCGAGGGCGAACCCATCCCCAGTCCCGACCCGGTGGAGGAGATCCAGGCTGCCTGGTACACCAAGGAGGAGGTCCGGGAGCTGCTGAAAAACGAGCGGTTCTCCGGCCGTACCCAGCTGTACTGCTACCTGTGGGCGAAGGAATAACAACGGGAAAAACAGCGTGGAAAGCAGAATTTCCGCGCTGTTTTGTAACATGCTGCGAGAAAGGTGGGAACGAAATTGTCCGGAAAGAAAAAGATGTTGTTGGTGCTGGGCGCGGCGGTGATGGTGCTTGCCGCACTTCTGTGCGTGGAGCACATTCAGGCCAGGCAGGATTACCGGGCCACCCTGACGTTTCCTGCGGCGGATCAGGCGGAGGTTACCGTCACCCAGTACGCCACCGGGAGAATGTGGGAAGAGCTGGAGGAAGAGCAGGTGTCTGCGCTCTTGGAACGTCTGGAGCAGGAAGCAGTATTCGCCGGCATCGGAAGCCGGGAAAGCAGCCCGGTTCCACCGGAAGCGCAAGCCTATCGCATTGTGATTTCTGACAGCGCCGGCTATTTCCACAGCTTTCTTATAGCGGAACAGGGAACACAGAACCGCCTGTATGGGGACTCCTTCGTCATCAAACTCAGAGAGATGCCGGAGACAGCCCGGCTGTTAGCGGGATGGTTCCGATAACCGCAAAGAAAAAGCCCGGGAGCACATGCTCCTGGGCTTTTCTCTGCCGCAGGTCAGCGCCCACGGTGCTTTGCCTTGCGTTTTTCCTGACGCTGGGCGAATTTGCGTTCCCGCTCCGCCTCTTTTTCGGCGCGGGTGCGGATTTTACGGGCCTGTTTGCCCGCTTCCTGTTGTAGTTTCAAGGCCTGCTGGGCTTTGGTGCCCATCCCGGGAGATTGCAGCTGCTTTTTGATCTCACGCTGCATCCGTTTGGGATTGATTCGCCGTTGCTCGGCCCGTTCCGTGGCCACCGGCGGGCTGAACTGGAGCCGGCGCCAGTTGTCCAGCAGAAACTGGTACACCTCATAGTCCTTGGGCTCGGCGCCGAAGGTGATCTTGCAGACCTGACACTGTCCGTTCCACTCCCGCTGGTACAGGCCTACCCAGAAGGGCGCCTCAAAGTACACGGTCAGCGACGCACGGGATTCGTCCATGGCAATTCCTCCTTAAATGCTGGGATACGCAAAGAAGGGACAACCAAGGAGGCAGGTTACTGATATCCCAAAAAATCTGCGATTTTTTGGGAGCCCTGTTTGACTGCACTCCTTTGAGCCGAGTAAATCGCCTCAAAGGCAAGGTTTTGCCTTATGGCAAAACGCTTGTGCGCCGGACTCTCGGCGATGCCTGGCCCAAATGGGGCCAGGCTCCGTTCAGAAATTGGAATACTCCCGGACTACCAACCGGGACGTGTTTTTATCTTCGCAGTTTCATCGTAATGGATTCCGGCGGCCCTGTCAAGAACGGGAGGTCAGTACAAAGGACCTTCCGTCTACGGCCCGCATGGTGGACAGGATCCCGTCCAGGTGATCGTACTCGTGCTGGAGCAGCTCGGACAAATCCCCTTCCAGCAGTAGTGTCTGAGGCTGCCGCAGCGCATCCAGATAGCGGATTCGGCACCGTCTGTACCGGCGCACCTTGACCCAGAGGCCGGGGAAGGACATGCAGTCGTCCAGCACCTCCATGGTCTCGCCGTCCAGAAATTCCAGGGTAGGGTTGATAAACACGGTGGGCTTGTCCAGATACAGGTAGATGATGCGCTTGTGTACGCCGATCTGAGGCGCGGCGATGGCTCGGCCGAAGCCGTGGGTCTGGCGGAAGTCCATCAGGGTGTCGTGGAGGTCGGCGATCACGGCGCTGACGTCCTCGCAGTCTGTCACCGGCGCGCTGATCTGATAGAGGGCCTCGTTGCCCAGCAGGAGAATCTCTCTGACCATGGCGTTACAGGGTACCGTGGGCGTGCCGGCACACGTGACAGCACAGGTTGACGCACACCGGCAGCTGTGCGATGTGGGTGGCGGCGGGAAGGATGGAGACCGCCAGTGCGGTGACGGTACCGCCCAGACCCTGAGGGCCGATGCCCAGCCGGTTGATCCGCTCCAGAAGCCGGGCCTCCATATCGGCGTAGAAGGGATCGGGATTGTGCTGATCCAGAGGACGCAGCAGGGCCCGCTTGGCCAGCAGGGCGCACTGTTCCGCGTTGCCGCCCAGGCCCACGCCCACCACCACCGGCGGACAGGGGTTGGAGCCGGCGTCGGAGACCGCCTGGACGATGACGTCCTCTACGTCCGACTGGGAGACCGAGGGTTTCAGCATGTGCAGACGGGTCATATTCTCACTGCCGGCGCCTTTGGGAGCCACGGTGATGTCCAGCCGGTCTCCAGGGACCAGGCGCAGATGGAGCACGGCAGGCGTGTTGTCCTCGGTGTTCACCCGGCGCAGAGGATCGCCCACGATGGATTTGCGCAAAAACCCTTCCGTGTAGCCGGCGGCCACTCCGGCGTTGACCGCGTCCTCCAGAGAGCCGCCTATAATATGGCACTCCTGGCCCAGGTCGAGAAAGACCACCGCCATACCGGTGTCCTGGCAGATGGGCAGTTGTTTTTCATCGGCGAAGGTGTAGTTTTCCACCAGGTCGCCCAGGATGGACTGGCCCACCGGGGACTCCTCCCGTTCCCGGGCGGCGCAGAGGGCACAGCGCACGTCGGAGGGGAGATTGCAGTTGGCCTGGATGCACAGGTCCCGGACCAGAGCGGTAATATCGTTGCAGGAGAGCTCACGCATGGAAGGAAACCTCCTTGGAAAGAGAGATGAATTGAGGGGTGCGCTTGACAAAGTGGGCCACGTAGCGGAATCCGCACTCCCGCAGCAGCTGGTAGCCGTCGGAGATGGCGTGGCCCACGTTGCCGGGATTGTGGGCGTCGGCGCCTACGGTGACGATCTCGCCGCCCAGCTCGTGGAAGGTGGTGAGGATCCCGGCGTAGTCGGCGGCGGAGCGCGGGTGATAGAGGCAGGTGTTGACCTCAATGCCCCGGCCGGCCTGGGCGGTACAGCGAAGAATCTCATGGATGATGTCCTGATAGCGGTCCAGATTCACGTGCTGATGGTCCCGGTCCCGCATGTAGCGCAGGGGATAGGGGATGTGGCCCAGCACGTCAAACTTTCCCCACTGGGCCAGCTGGAGCAGGGACTGAAAGTAGTCCTCTAAATGTTGATAGCACAGGTCCGGCGAGTCGTAGTTGGCGCAGTAGTAGTCAATGTGGTCCAGCGCCGCGGAGCTGTTGTGAATGGAGGCGATGACCAGGTCCAGACCGGGCTCCTGGATCACGGCCTCTGCCGCGGCGAAGTCCTCCGGGGCATTGCCCAGCTCGACGCCATAGCCCAGAACAATCCGGTCGCCAAAGGCGGCCTGGGCTTCCGCGTGCTGACGGCGGGCGGGATGCCAGTCGTAGTGGGGATGGAAGTGGCCGTCCTCGTCCACCACATCGTAGTGGTCGGTGAAACAGAGGGCGGACAGGCCCGCGTTGACTGCCGCCTCCGCCATATCCACCCGGGCAGTATGGCTGTCAAAGGAGACGCTGGAGTGCATGTGCTGGTCGGCGTAAAACATGAGGACACCTCCGGTAAAAAACACAGAATTTTGACAATACCTATTGTACTGTCTCTCCCGCCGTTTGTCCAGTGGGCTTTCTGCGTGAGGCTGTTTTCATACCATGTAAAAAAAGAAGGAACCTCTTGCAATACAAAAGGTTCCTTCTTGTGCTTTGTCAGAAACGTGGGCAGGTGCAGGAGATACCTCCTGATTATTTCTTCTTGCCCTTATCGAACAGGCCGTGCTTATGGCTCTTGCCCTTGACGGCGTCGTCAAAGGCCCGCAGAGCCTCCTTTGCCTCAGCGTTCAGGTTCTTGGGGACCTCAATGCTGACAGTGACGTACTGATCACCACGGCCGCTCCGGTTCAGGCGGGGAATGCCCTTGCCCTTGAGCCGGAAGGTGGTCTCACCCTGGGTGCCGGCGGGCAGGGTGTACTTGACCTTGCCGTCGATGGTGGGAATCTCCAGCTCTGCGCCCAGCGCCGCCTCTACAAAGGAGATGGGATGGTTGTAGTAGACGTCGAATTCCTCCCGGGTGAACAGCTTGTGGGGCTCCACCGAGATGCTGACAATCAGATCGCCGTTGGGACCGCCGTTCTTGCCCGCGTGGCCCTGGCCGTGCAGGTTGATGGCCTGACCGGCGTTGATGCCGGCGGGGACGGTGACGGAGATGGTCTTGCGCCGGCGGATGAGACCCTGGCCGTTGCAGACCTTGCAGGGGGTCTTGATCAGGTAGCCCTTACCGTTACAGCGCGGGCACTCCTTCTGGGTGGACATGACGCCAAAGGGAGTGCGCTGCTGCGCGGTGATGGTGCCGGAGCCGTGGCAGTCCGGGCAGGTGTCCTGCTTCTGATCGGCGCTGCCGGTGCCGTGACACTCCTGACACTGTTCAATACGCTCGATGGGTATGTCCTTGGTGCAGCCAAAGGCCGCCTCCTCAAATTTCAGGCGCAGCATTTCCCGCAGGTTGGGGCCCTGCACCGGAGCGCGGGGATCATTTCTGCCGCCGAAGCCGCCAAATCCGCCGCCGAAGCCACCGCCGAATACGGAGGAGAAGATATCGCCGAAGTCAAATCCACCGCCGCCGAAGCCGCCGCCCCCGAAGTTGGGATCGACGCCGGCGAAGCCGAACTGATCGTACTTGGCCTTCTTGGTCTCGTCGGAGAGGACCTCGTAGGCTTCGTTGACCTCTTTGAATTTGTTGGCCGCCTCGTCATCCCCGGGATTCATGTCAGGGTGGTATTTTTTCGCCAGCTTGCGGTAGGCTTTCTTAATCTGGTCCGGAGAAGCACTTTTATCTACGCCCAGGACCTCATAATAGTCTCTTTTCTGTTCGTCTGCCATAAATTCACCTTCTTAACAGAGCGGGAGCGCTCCCGCTCCGGCAATCGCAGTGGGCAGTAAATTCACGTCTGCCCGTACAACGCCGCAATGGGCCGCCGGTTGGGCGGCCCCTGCAGGCGGAGAAACTGCTTGTTTGATTGGAGCGAGGCGGAATTACTGCTGGTCGTCGTCCACCACTTCGTAATCTGCGTCGTAGAAGTCCTTCTTCTCGTTGTCAGCACCAGCTGCACCAGCTGCGCCGGTGGGATCTGCGCCGGGAGCGGCGCCGGCTGCCTGATAGACACGGGCGGAGATGGTCTGGAACACGTCACCCAGCTCAGCGCTGGCGGCCTTGATGGCCTCGGTATCGGTGCCCTTCAGGGCCTCTTCCAGCTTCTGCTTGCCGGCGTCGATCTTGGCCTTTTCGTCGGGGGAGATCTGATCGCCCAGATCCTTCACGGCCTGGTCGCACTGATACAGCAGCTGGTCGCCCTGGTTGCGCAGGTCCACTTCTTCCTTGCGCTTTGCGTCCTCAGCGGCATACTGCTCGGCCTCTTTGATGGCCTTGTCGATGTCCTCCTTGGACAGGTTGGAGGAAGAGGTGATGGTGATATGCTGTTCGTGGCCGGTGCCCTTGTCCTTTGCGGAGACGTTGACGATGCCGTTGGCGTCGATGTCGAAGGTGACCTCGATCTGCGGGATGCCACGGCGGGCGGGAGCGATGCCGTCCAGCTGGAACTTGCCCAGAGTCTTGTTGTAGGCGGCCATTTCACGTTCGCCCTGGAGGACATGGACCTCAACGGAGGGCTGGTTGTCGGCTGCGGTGGAGAAGATCTGGCTCTTCTTCACGGGGATGGTGGTGTTGCGCTCGATGAGCTTGGTGAACACGCCGCCCATGGTCTCGATGCCCAGGGACAGAGGCGTGACGTCCAGCAGCAGCAGACCCTTCACGTCGCCGCCCAGAACGCCGCCCTGGATGGCTGCGCCCACAGCGACACATTCGTCGGGGTTGATGCCCTTGAAGCCTTCCTGACCGGTGATCTGCTTGACGGCTTCCTGAACGGCGGGGATACGGCTGGAGCCGCCCACCAGCAGGACCTTGTGCAGATCGCTGGGCTGCAGGCCGGCGTCGGACAGAGCCTGACGGACCGGGCCCATGGTGGCCTGAACCAGATGGTTGGTCAGTTCATTGAACTTGGCACGGGTGATGGTGACGTCCAGATGCTTGGGGCCGTTGGCGTCAGCAGTGATATAGGGCAGGTTGACGTTGGAGGTGGTGACGCCGGACAGCTCGATCTTGGCCTTTTCGGCGGCCTCCTTCAGACGCTGCATGGCGACCTTGTCGCCGGTCAGGTCGATGCCGTTTTCCTTCTTGAACTCGGATGCCAGATAGTTCATGATGCACTCGTCGAAGTCATCGCCGCCCAGACGGTTGTTGCCGGCGGTAGCCAGAACCTCGATGACGCCCTCATCGATGTCCAGGATGGACACGTCGAAGGTGCCGCCGCCCAGGTCGTAGACCATGATCTTCTGGTCGGACTCCTTATCCACACCGTAGGCCAGAGCAGCTGCGGTGGGCTCGTTGATGATACGCTTGACCTCCAGGCCGGCGATCTTACCGGCGTCCTTGGTGGCCTGACGCTGTGCGTCGGTGAAATAGGCGGGGACGGTGATGACAGCCTGGCTGACGGTCTGGCCCAGATAGGCCTCGGCGTCGCTCTTCAGCTTTTGCAGGATCATGGCGCTGATTTCCTGCGGGGTGTAGTTCTTGCCGTCGATGCTGACCTTGTAGTCGGAACCCATCTCACGCTTGATGGAGCTGACGGTCCGGTCAGGGTTGGTGATAGCCTGGCGCTTTGCCACCTGGCCCACCATACGTTCTCCGTCCTTGGAAAATGCCACGACAGAGGGAGTGGTGCGGTTACCTTCCGCGTTTGCGATGACGACGGGTTCGCCGCCTTCCATAACAGCGACACAAGAGTTGGTAGTACCCAGGTCAATACCGATAATCTTAGAAGTAGTAGCCATAATGAAATCCTCCTGCTATATAAAAGATAATTGTTAACATGGTTTTATTTCCATCAGTGCGGCGCGGAGCCGCGTCTGGTGTGAGCAACTTTAATTCGCCACCTGGACCATGGAGAAGCGGATGACCTTTTCTCCCATGGTGAAGCCGGTCTGGAAACAGGCCGCCACCACGTTTTCGCCCAGAGTTTCATCCTCGACGTGCATCACTGCATTGTGGAGGTTGGGATCGAAGGGCTTTCCCACCGCATCGATGGGCTTGATGTCCAGGCTCTCCAGCACTTCCAGCAACTGGGTCATGGTCATCTCCACGCCCTTGAGGAAGGCCTCGTCCTGAGTGCCCTGCTGAAGGGCACGCTCCAGATTGTCGTACACCGGCAGGAATTTCAGCGCCGCGTCGGCCTTGGCGTTGGTGTAGGCCTCGGATTTCTCCTTGGCGGTCCGGCGTCGGAAGTTATCGTATTCCGCGGCCAGCCGGAGATAGGCATCCTCCTGCGCGGCCAGAGCTTTCTTGGCCCGGTCAAGAGCGGAAGCGGCTTTTTCCTCCGGAGTCTGGTCCTGCTGCTCACCGGCAGCTTCTTCCGTTTGGGAAGCGGTTCCCTCAGCGGCATCTCCCGCCGGAGGAGAGGTTTCTTCTTGGACGGGCTGTTGGGTGGGATCCTGTTCTTCCTTCAGAACATCCTGTTCTTTGGTGCTTTCGTTGTTTGCCATTTATGTCAGCCTCCTTGATCGCTGGAGTCGTCGTCTTTGTGTTTCGAGCCGCCGGGACTGGGGCCCAGGGCCTTCTGCTGGGGTGGTGGGGACAGAGCGTTGCCGGTCACGCTGTTGAACAGCTTTCCCAGATTGTCTGCCAGATAGGACAGCTTTGCGGTCACCTTGGCGTAATCCATCCGGGTGGGGCCCACCACGCCGATGACACCCTTCATGCCGTCGCCAATGTCGTAGCTGGCCAGGACCACACTGGTGTCCTTGAGCTCCTCGGCCACGTTTTCCGGTCCGATGAGCACCTTGGTGCCCTCCTCACTGTCCTCCATGAGAGGCTCGGTCAGGTGGGCCAGGTTGGGATCGTCAGACAGGTAGGTCAGCAGCTTGTGGGCCTTGTCCACATCCTGGTACTCCGGGTGGTCCAGCAGGTGGTTGACCCCGGCGGTGTGGATGCTGCTGTGCTCCAGGTCGTCCAGCACCTCCATGGCGAAGGACACCACCAGGGAGATCAGTCCGTAGGAGCTGCCTGCGGCCTTTTCGGCCACCTGCATCAGATCGGGGGTCAGCTCGCTGAGGGACTTGCCGGTGAACGAGGTGTTCAGCAGGGCGTTCAGGAGCTGTAGCTGAGGCTCCGTGATGTCGCTGGGCAGGTGGATCAGTTTGTTTTTGACCACCTTGGTGTTGGTCATGGCCACGACGATGAAGCTGTTCTCGCTCACCATCAGCAGGTCGTACCGGGTGATGAAAACCCGCTCCCGACCGGCGGTGAGGGCGAAGGAGGGGTAGTTGGTGAACTGACTCACCAGCTTGCCCGCCTGGTCAATGACCCGGTCCAGCTCCCGCATCTTCAGGTGCATGGCCTGATTGATCCGCTCGGTCTCCTGAAGGGAGAGCTTGTGCTCTTCCATCAGCTCGTTGACGTAGAAGCGGTAGCCCAGTGGAGAGGGAATCCGTCCGGCGGAGGTGTGGGGCTGCTCCAGGTAGCCCAGCTTCTCCAGGGTCGCCATCTCATTGCGGATGGTGGCGGAGCTGCAGTCCAGGTGCGCCAGCTGAGCGATGACCTTGGAACCCACCGGCTCGGCGGTTTCAATATAATGCTCTACCACTGCGCGAAGAATCTTTCTTCTGCGCTCGGTCATCTCCATGGCTTCGTCACCTGATCCTTTCTCTCTGGGGTTTGGCACTCGCTCTCTCTGAGTGCTAAAGTTAATATAGCACCTGATGCCTCTGTTGTCAATAGGTTCTACTTGTAAACTGTCTGTGAATTTCAACGAAATCATACCATGAAAAAAATCCCTGCCTGAATATCAGACAGGGATTTCAACTGCTAATTTCCACTCCACGTCTTACGTGGCGGTTGTGCTGGGTGTTTCCCGCGACACAAGGCTGTGGGAAAGCGCGAGGCACTGCCAGTTTTTGCTCCACGTCTTACGTGGCGGTTTTGCCGGGTGTTTTCCGCGACACAAGGCTGTGAGAAAGCGCGAGGTGCTGACAGTTTTTGCTCCGCGTCTTGCGTAATGGTTTTGCCGGGTGTTTCCCGCGACACAAAGCTGTGAGAAAGCGCGAGGCACTGCCAGTTTTTGCTCTGCGTCTTGCGTAACGGTTTTGCCGGGTGTTTTCCACGACACAAGGTTGTGAGAAAGCACGAGGTACTGCCAGTTTTTGCTCCGCGTCTTACGCGGCGGTTTTGCCGGGTGTTTCCCGTGGTACAAAGGGAACGGATTCAACCGATCAGCGCGTTCAGGGCCTGGCGCACGTCCGCGGAAAAGTACAGAGTACCCAGCGCGCAGACCGGACCGGTCTCGCCAGCCAGCTCCAGAGCACGGGCGACCCCATCCGGGATGGTGGGAGCGCTCTCTGCTCTGCCACCCAGGGAGCGGATGTGGTCCGCCAGCTGTTCTTCCGGCATGGCCCGGGGCAGATTGGCCCGCACGGCCACGAATTCCCGGGCCAGAGGCAGGATGGACCGCAGGATACCGGTGACATCCTTGTCCGCCATCACCGAGATCAGGAAGGTGAATTTCTGACCTGGGAACCGGTCCCGGAGGCTCTGTGCAGTGGCCTCCATACCGGGCGGGTTGTGACTGCCGTCCAGCAGGAAGGACGGAGTAGTGCGCAGCAGCTCAAAGCGGCCCGGCCACTGGACCGTTGCCAGTCCTTCCCGGATGGCGTCGTCGGAGATGTTCCAGCCGGCGCCGGCCAATACCTTTAAGGTAGTGATGGCCACAGCGGCATTGTAGGGCTGATAGCTGCCCAGGAGGGGCAGGGAGAGATCCTTCAGGTCACCGAAGTCGAACCGGCTCTCAGACAGGGTGCTGGGACGCAGGGTGAGCTGCGAAAAGTCCACCGGGTGCAGGGAAGAGCCCTTCTGACGGCATACCTCCGCGATCACCGCGTCCGCCTCGGGCACGCCGCCGTAGGAGATAACGGAACAGCCATCTTTGATGATGCCCGCCTTGGCCCCGGCGATCTCCGCCATAGTGCTGCCCAGCTGCTCTGTGTGATCCATACCCAGAGCGGTGATCACCGCCGCCTCCGGAGGACCGATGACGTTGGTGGAGTCCAGCGTGCCGCCCAGGCCCACCTCCAGCACCACGATGTCGCAGTGCTCTTGGGCGAAGTAAAGGAAACCCAGGGCGGTGATCAGTTCAAACTCGGTGGGAGCATCCTCCATGGCGTCTGCGGCCGGGCGGATCTGATCCACCAATTTCTCCAGATCGCCATCGGGAATGGGGATGCCGTCCACCTGCAACCGCTCGTTAAAGCGGTTGATGTAGGGAGAGGTGTACAGTCCCACCCGGTACCCGGCGGCGTGGAGGCAGGAGGCCAGACAGGCGGCGGTGCTGCCCTTGCCGTTGGTACCGGCGATGTGGACAAATTTCAGGTTCCGCTCCGGATTGTCCAGGGCCGCCAGCAGGGTCTGGGTGCGGGAGAGGCCGGGCTTACTGCCCTGCCACTTCACCGAGTGGATATATTCTAATGTAGAAGCATAGCTCATAGGATTCGACTTCTTTCGTCGGCGGCGCAAGGGCGCGGCCGTAATCTCGCAAAAGGCCCGCAGGTGACCGGCTCAGGAGGGCCAGATACCGATGCGCTGGAAGGCGTTGCTGCGGTACAGGAAGTAGATCACCAGGGTGTCCAGGATGCAGATCACGCAGTACAGAGGTACGCGGGCCGCCAGCAGGACCGGGAGCGGAGAGCCGTACAGGAAGCTGAGCCAGCAGGTGGTCCAGATCATGCTGCCGATGACAAAGCCGGGAGCAGTGACGGCGAAAAAGCGGGGCAGGGTGGGCTTTTTCAGCAGGATGGGCCGGAGCAGTCCCGCCAGCAGGCCCAGCAGAGCCGGGGTGACGGTGAGGACCGGGGTCCAGCCCAGGCCGGACAGAAATGCGGCGCCCAGGATGTCCGAGGCGGCGCCCACCAGAGCGCCGGCCACCGGTCCGAGGAGCAGGCCGGCCAGCAGGATGGGGATGGCCTCAAAGGTGATCTTGATGCTGTTGGTGATCCAGATGACGCAGAAGCGTGCCAGGACGATCTCCATAGCGCACAGCAGTGCCAGGGAGACCAGGGTGCGGGTGGTACGGTTTTTCATGGGAAATTCCTCCTTTTTTTCACACGACAGAATGCCGCATAAAAAAGGGGGAAACTAGAGAAGGGATGCCCTGGCGCCGGTAAAAGAGCGCGTGCAGACATCCCGTTTCCTCATTACCTATGCGGCAGCGGGATGCGACGCACGCACTGCCGGGAAAAGATCCCTTTCGCCCGGTGAGCAACTCCCCGTCTCACTGGTACTGGTGGGGTGCCTCCGGCATACGCCGGAGACACGCCGCGAACACGCGCGCGCCTACTCTGCCATTGAATTGTACCCTGTTATTATAGCCCGTTATTGTGATATTGCAAGGGAAAATGTCAAAAAAGAACGATTTTTCGCAAAATAGATTGCCCGGAGCAGCCGTAAAAAGGGGCTGTTCCGGGCGGAAAGGGCGGTGAGGCAAGAGCGGATCCCGAAACCGGCTGCAAAACCGGTTTGGGCAGCGGTCGCCTCAAAACCCTCACAAAACGGTCCTGGCCGAATCACAACGTGGCGCCTTTCACAGGCTCCGGACCATCCATAACAGGACCGGTGGGAATGCGGAGATCGGCCGCATTCCGCCTGGGACACGCGATACCGGGGATCAGGCGGCATCGCGTGTCCCTATCTTCTCGACAGGCGCGTAAGAAAACCGGAGAGGTTGAGGACGAAAAAGGATCGGCTCAGCCGGCCGGCTCACGGACTCCGCTCTGACCATTCGTCCCAGGGAAAAAGTGCCTTGAGACACCGGTCTGATAAGAGAGGAGACCGCCGCTGCGCTGTCTGAGCCTAGTATGGCCGGAGGCAGTGAAAATATGCGGCGGCGGGAGAGTGGAAAAAAGTGGCGTCTGAGGTTGGGATTCCGTGGGCACATTGGAATAATTGACCAGCAAAATAGATATACTGAGAGCAGGAAAGGAGGCGGTCCAATGACGGATCTGGTAATGCGCGCCCTGGGGCTGAAGAAGGAGGTGGCCAGCCAGGAGGAGACCGAACGGCTGGAGCTGATGGACGGGCTGGAGCGTACCCGGCTGCAAATTCAGCAGGCCTATCTCCAGTTTGACACAGTGGAGGATCCCGATCTGATCGAGTCCTCCGTCTTTGAGATCAAGTCGCTCCAGGCCAGGTATACCTATCTGCTGCGCCGGGTCAAGGCCCTGGGAGGCAGTTAGATGAGTACGGAAACCCAGGTGCTCTGGGGACTGGGGGTGTTCGGCGGACTGCTGGTACTGGTGTTGCTGCGCCGGGTGGTGGCGGCAGTGGTCAAGCTGGTGCTGCGCACGGCGGTGGGGGCCGGTGTCCTCACCGCACTGTCCTATGTGGGCGGCGCCATCGGCCTGAATCTGGGGGTAAATCTGGGCAATGCGCTGGTGCTGGGCGTGCTGGGCGCGCCGGGACTGGGCCTGCTGATGATGCTGAACTGGCTGGTCCGGAGCGGTTAAAAATGAAAAATGGAATTGAGAAAACAAGAATGTGAGAGAGTAAATAAGAGAAAACGGGAGATAAGAGAATGGTAAATTGAAAAAATGAAAAAATCGGTTGACAGCGGTCGCACCTCTGTGCTATAACTATACATGCTGTGTTTTGCATTTTTCAGCACCTTTGCCCGCAAAACCAGCGTGTATTTTTGTTTAATTGTTTTGTTTTCTAAGAACAAATGGAGGGTTTTATATGTCCACTTATATGGCAAAAAAGGGCGACCTGGAACGGAAATGGTACGTCTTGGATGCAGCTGGCAAGCCCCTGGGCAAGACCGCTGTTGCCGCCGCCGATCTGCTGCGCGGCAAGACCAAGCCCGAGTACACCCCCCACGTTGACTGCGGCGATTTCGTCATCGTCATCAACGCGGACAAGGCTGTGCTCACCGGCAACAAAGCAACTCAGAAATTCTATCGTCATCACTCCGGCTGGACCGGCGGCCTGAAGGAGATCTCCTATGGTACCCTGATGCAGAAGCGCCCTGAATTCGCCGTCAAGCAGGCCGTCAAGGGCATGCTGCCCAAGAACAGCCTGGGCGCTGCCGCTCTGACCCGCCTGCGCGTCTACCGCGGTCCCGAGCACGGTCACGCTGCTCAGAAGCCCGTCGTCGTCGAATAATAGGGAGGGAAATGAACCATGTATAAGAGCAAGAAACCTTACCTGTATGGCACTGGCCGCCGTAAGTCTTCCGTCGCCCGCGTGCGCCTGTATGAGGGCGGCACCGGCAAGATCACCATCAATGGCCGTGATATCGACGATTACTTCGGTCTGGATACCCTGAAGCTCATCACCCGTCAGCCTCTGGTTCTCACTGAGACCGTGGAAAAGGTGGACATCATCGCTACCGTTACCGGTGGCGGCGTCACTGGACAGGCCGGCGCTCTGCGTCACGGCATCTCCCGCGCGCTGCTCCAGGTCAATCCGGAATTCCGTCCCGTCCTGAAGAAGGCCGGCTATCTGACCCGCGACCCGAGAATGAAAGAACGTAAAAAGTACGGTCTCAAGGCTGCCCGTCGCGCACCTCAGTTCAGCAAGCGCTAAACTTCATCAAAAGTGTTCAAAAACCCCGGAAATTCAAGGTTTCCGGGGTTTTTCCTTTTCACATGGTTTGATGGGTTTTGAAGCAAGCCGACTTGGTTTGACGCGATTTTTATGGGTTAAACAGGGGTTAAATCTCGAAATGGGTTAATAGATGGGTTAAATTACGGGCTAAATGGGAGCCGATTTTGAGCTTCTCAGAGACCGCTTTTGAGACCCTGTCCAGTACCATTTTCCGCTGAAATGGTTTGACACAATTTGACCGAATTTGAACAAAAGAAAAACAGTTTAATGCCGAGCGCTCAGTATCATTACTGGGCGCTTTTTGCATTTCAGAAGCATTGATTCCGGCGTTAGAAAGAGCCGTCACTTTTTTCAAGTGGCGGCTTTTTCTATTTACAGAAGGAATACCAACAATCAGAAATGAGGTGAAGTCATTGAACGCACAGATCATCGCCATCGCCAACCAAAAGGGCGGCGTTGGCAAAACAACGACCTGCGCCAATCTCGGCATCGGACTGGCACAGGAAGGCAAAAAGGTGCTGCTGATTGACGGCGATCCCCAGGGCAGCCTGTCTATCAGTCTGGGCTATTCCCGCCCGGACACGCTGCCGGTCACACTCTCCGATATGATGGGCAAGGTGCTGACCGATTTGCCCATCCAGCCCAGCGAGGGTATTCTGCACCATGCGGAGGGTGTTGACCTTATGCCTGCGGATATTCAGCTCTCCGGCATGGAGGTGTCCCTGGTAAACGCTATGAGGCGGGAAACCGTTCTGCGGCAGTATCTGGACACGGTGAAACGGGACTATACCCATATTTTGATTGACTGCCAGCCCTCCCTGGGTATGCTCACAGTCAATGCACTGGCAGCCGCTAACAGGGTGTTGATTCCCGTCCAGGCGGAGGATCTGCCTGCCAAAGGACTGGAACAGCTGCTGCAAACCATCAGCAAAGTGCGGAGGCAGATCAATCCCAAGCTGTAAATCGACGGCATCCTACTGACGATGGTGGACGGGCGCACCAACTTTGCAAAAGAGATCAGCGCCCTGCTGCGGGAAACCTACGGTTCCAAGATCAAGGTATTTGGCTCTGAAATTCCGCACTCCGTCCGGGCCAAGGAGATCAGCGCCGAGGGCAAGAGCATTTACGCCCACGACCCGGAGGGAAAGGTTGTTGCCGCTTACAAAAATCTGTCGAAGGAGGTGATGAAAATTGAAAAGCAGTGCGAAAAACATAAAGCTGGCCTCAGTCGATGATTTGTTTCCTACTGAGGAAAGCCGGGTTGATGCCAGCCGTGAAAAAGTAGTGGAAATTCCGCTGTCTGAACTGCATCCGTTTAAAGACCATCTCTTTAGGGTCAAGGATGACGAGGCCATGATGGAAACGGCGGACAGTATCCGGCAGTACGGCGTTTTGGTTCCTGCCATCGTCCGTCCCGATGCCGATGGCGGCTATGAGCTGGTTGCCGGTCACAGGCGGCACCGGGCCAGTGAGCTGGCCGAGAAAGAAACCATGCCTGTCATTGTCCGAGACCTGGACGATGATGCTGCCACTATCATCATGGTGGACAGCAACTTACAACGTGAAAGCCTGCTCCCCAGCGAAAGGGCCTTTGCTTACAAGATGAAGCTGGAGGCTATGAAACACCAAGGCGCACGGGGGGACTTAACTTCGTCCCAACTTGGGACGAAGTTGCGTGCAGATGAATTGTTGGCGCAGCAGGCTGGTTCGAGTAGGAACCAGGTGCAGCGCTATATCCGCCTGACGGAGCTGATTCCCGAACTGCTGGATATGGTCGATGAAAAGAAAATCGCCCTCAATCCGGCTTATGAGCTGTCCTTTCTCAAAAAAGAAGAACAGCGGGATTTGCTGGACGCGATGGACAGCGAACAGGCTACCCCCTCTCTCTCCCAGGCTCAGCGACTCAAGAAATACAGCCAGGAGGGACATCTGACCCTCGATATGATGCGCGTCATCATGGGTGAGGAAAAGAAAAGTGATCTCGACAAAGTGACTTTCACCTCCGACACCCTGCGGAAGTATTTCCCCAAAAGCTATACGCCCCAGCGGATGCAGGAAACCATTATCAAGCTGCTGGAGGCATGGCAGAAAAAGCGTCAGAGAGACCAGGAACGATGAAAGGAGCCGCCTATGAGGGATATTTCAGCCCGTGAGCTGAAAGGACACAATATCTTGGCCGTAGAGCGTTTTCAGGACAGCACCCGCTGGATGATCGAGTTTTCCGTTCAGCGCCCTTGTTCCTACGGCTGCCCCGGCGATGATATGCGGCTGTTTCTTACGGAGGACGGGTATCAGGCCGCCCTCGTAAGCCAGAAGCGTCGGGAAATCAAAATCAAGCGGTATGCCCGTGTGATCGAGGGCCATGTGCTCGACTTCAAACCGGACAAGCGCCGCCGCCACCCGTAAACTCATTATCACTACGAAAGGAAAGGAATGAATATGTGTACTGTCCAGAGCATCAAAGATGCCATCCGGGAAAGTTGCCAGTCCCAGTATGATATGGAATCCACCGACATTGACCGGGTTTTGCAGACCCTCCCGTTTTCGGAGCATGAGCCGATGTTCAGTCATCCGCCGAAGTACAAGCGTCCTTACCGGCCCTGGCAGAACAACAAAAACAGCTGAAAGCCACAGTCTTTTTCACGAAGGATTGTGGCTTTTTTCATGCCCTAAAATTAGAAAGGAGTGAAGTCAATGGCCGTTTTTCGCATTGAACGGACCAAAGATTATACCGTGATGAGCAATCATCACCTGCGGAACCACGAACTATCCCTCAAGGCAAAGGGGCTTCTTTCCATGATGTTATCCCTGCCTGATGACTGGAACTATACTACCCGTGGACTTGCGAAAATCTGCAAGGAGGGCGTTGATGCCATCGGCAGTGCGCTGCGGGAGTTGGAAACCGCCGGTTACATCGTGCGGAACCAGCTGCGGGACCAACAAGGCCGGATCAGCGACACCGAGTATGTGATTTATGAGAAACCCCAGCCCAGGCAGCCAGAAACGCCAAGGCCGGATACGGCTGTACCAGATACGGCTTCACCAGATACGGAAAACCCGTATCTGGATAAACCGGATACGGAAAAGCCCGCAGAATTAAATATAGAGAAATCAAATACAGAAAAAACAATTACTTATGGATCAAGTACCGATTCTATTCCCTTCCGGGAGGCAGCGGCAGCACAGCTGCCGGAACGGAAAGGAAGGGATGCGATGTCTGTCTCAGAGATAGAAAATTATCGGGAATTGATTCTGGAGAACATCGAGTATGACTATCTGTGCAGAGAGTTTTCGACCTACCGTGAGGACCTGGACGAGATTGTGGAGCTGATGGTGGAGACCGTTTGTGCCAAACGTAAAACCACTCGGATCGCTGGCAGCGACTTTCCCCATGAAGTCGTGCGCTCCCGGTTCTTGAAGCTGGATAGCGAGCATATCCGATTTGTCATGGACGGTATGCAGAAAAACACCACGGAGGTCCGCAATATGAAACAGTATTTGCTTGCAGTGCTGTTCAACGCGCCCACCACGATCAGCAATCACTACACCGTACAAGTCAATCACGATATGAACACAGGCGGCTGGTAAACAGCCGCTTTTCTGTTGCCCGGCAATACCGGGAGAAAGGATTTTGCCATGAAACGACCTCTTGCCTACATTACGGCTCCCT
>OLNN01000652.1_pt1 | contig 35013 bp, 30 predicted proteins | sample 1672141 | NCBI WGS metagenome assembly OLNN01 (sample SAMEA3136652, study PRJEB25190) | human gut metagenome | biome: human gut; feature: human-associated habitat; material: faeces | place: Austria | collected 2013
CGACCGCCTTGACACGACGGACATTCGGCTTCCAGGTACGGTTGGAACGGCGATGAGAGTGGGAAACCTTGATACCGAAGGTAACACCCTTGCCGCAGCATTCACACTTAGCCATGGTACTTGCACCTCCTACAGTGAAGTATGGAATCAAAATAATCAGCTTGACTATTTTACCAGAACTGCCGCCAAAAAGCAAGTCCCTTTTCGATTTTTTTGCGGCTTTTTTTCGTCTACAGCCCAAACGCTTGTCTAAAGGCGAAAAAAATAGTACAATAAACGCGTATATCTTATAGAAAACAGGAGAACACCATGACCCCAAGAATGTTTTATACCCTCGCACGGGTGCTGGCCGCCCTGACCGTCATCCCTTTCCACGAGGCGGGCCACGCGCTGGCTGCATGGCTGCTGGGCGACCCCACAGCCAAGCAGCAGGGGAGACTGTCGCTGAACCCCTTCCGCCACTTCGATCTGCTGGGAACGCTCTGCATGGTGTTCGCGGGCGTGGGCTGGGCAAAGCCTGTCTCCACCGACCCCCGCAACTTCAAAAACCCGAAGCAGGGCATGGCCCTCACGGCGCTGGCCGGCCCGGTGGCGAACCTCATCCTGGCCTACCTTGCGATGGTGGTCTGGAAGCTGCTCTATTATTGGGCGCCCGTCAACGATGCGACGATTTTTATGGCGCTCTTCCTGCAATACTTAGTGTATCTGGATGTGAGCCTCGCCGTGTTCAACCTCATCCCGGTGCCGCCGCTGGACGGCAGCCGCGTCCTGCTGGCTGTGCTGCCCGAGCGCATTTACTTCGGCATGATGAAGTATGAGCGGGTCATCCTCATCGTCCTGCTGGCGGCGGTCTGGAGCGGCTTTCTGGACGGCCCCCTCAGCGTGATGAACAATGTGGTGTGGGACCTGCTGGACAATGGCACGCAGTACATCGACACCATCGCCTACTCGGCCTACTATGCGTCTGTAGGGGCGGTGATCTGATGGCGGAGGAGCTTACCTTCCATCTGGAAGAGTTCGAAGGCCCGCTGGAACTGCTGCTGGCGCTGGTGTCAAAGCACAAGATGGACCTGCACAACATCCCCATCCTCGAGCTGATCGACCAGTACACCCGCACCGTGGAGGCCGCGCAGGCCGCAGACCCCGACATTTCCAGCTCCTTCATCGAGATGGCAGCTCACCTCGTGGAGATGAAGAGCTATCTGCTGCTGCCCCGGAGCACCGAGGGCGAGCGGATGAAGCAGGAGCTCACCGGCCAGCTCATCGAGTACGACCAGTGCCGCCGGATGGCCTCTGCCCTCCGCGCCGCTGCGGAGGCGACGCCCACCTTCGTCCGACAGCCGATGCAGCTGGAACGGGACGAGACTTACGCCCTCAACCATCTGCCTCAGGTGCTGGCCGACTGCTGGGAGAGCCTGATGGGCCGTGCGCCTGTCCGGCGGATGCCGACCCAGGCCGTCTTTGAGCCGCTGGTGACAGCCCCGCAGGTGTCGGTGAGCAGCCGGGTGGTGTACATCCTGCGCCGCCTCATCGCGGGCGGTGCGGCCCGGATGAGCCAGCTTTTTGCCCGCAGCCAGAGCCGAAGCACCAACGTGGCTACCTTTCTGGCCCTGCTGGAACTGGTGCGCGGCGGACGTGTCACCCTCGGCCCCAAGGGGGAGCTGACCATGCAGCGCGGACGCCTGCCCCGTGAAAAGGCAAAGGAGGAAGAATGAACCAGAAACAGATAAAAGCCGCCGTAGAGGCGATGCTTTTTGCGGCGGGCGACCCGGTGAGCGCCGATAAGCTTGCCGCCGCCGTCCAGCTGCCCCAGACCACGGTGGAGACCGCGCTGGAAGACCTGCGCGTCCGTTACGCCCGGGAGGACTCCGGCCTCTGCCTGCTCCATCTGGACACCCGCTGGCAGCTGGCGACCAAGACTGAGTGGGCCGACTGCATCCGCCGTCTGCTGGACGCCCGGCGCTCGGTGCCTCTCGGCCCGGCGGCCATGGAGACGCTGACGGTCATCGCCTACAACCAGCCCGTCTCCCGCGCCTTCATCGAACAGGTGCGCGGCGTGGACTCCTCGTCCAGCGTCAGCGGCCTGCTGCAGAAGGGCCTCATCGAGGAGGCGGGCCGTCTCGACCTGCCCGGCCACCCGGTGAGCTTCCGCACCACGGATGTTTTCCTGCGATGCTTCGGCCTTTCTTCGCTGGCGGACCTGCCGCCGGTGCGCGGAGATCAGGAAGGGGAGGCGGCGACATGATGGGAGTCCTGATGGCTCTGGGCTGGCTGCTGCTGACCCTGCTGAAGATCGCAGGCGGCCTGCTCCTTATCCTATTGGTGCTGCTGGCCCTCGTCCTGCTCTGCCCGCTGTGCGCGGACGTCTGCTGGGAGGGCGGCGTCCTGACCGTCCGGGCCGGTGCGCTTGGGCTCACCCTGCCGTTGTTCCAGTGGCCTGCGCCGGAAAAGCCCGCCGAATCCGAAGAACCGAAAGGCTTCTGGGGAAAGCTGAAAGCGAAGCTCCGCGCCCGCCGCGAAGAGCGCAAACGGAAGAAAGCCGCTGCAAAAGAGGCGAAGAGACCGAAAAAAGAAACAGCTCCGCGCAGGAAGGCGAAGCTGACGCTGAACATCCTCGTGACCATCCTGCGGGGTGCCGGGCGGCTGACGAAAGCCGTCTTCGGCTCGCTGCGCGTCACGAAGATTCGGGTCTGCCTCGGCGTCCGGGGCGAAGACCCCGCCGAAGCTGCCCGCGCCTACGGCAGGCTGAACGCATGGCTCTACTCGTCCCTCGGCGTCATCGACCGCTTCGTCTACCTCGATTTCGACGAGCTGCGCATCCTGCCGGACTTCGGCAGTGCCGAGCCGACGGTGGCCGACCGGGTGTCGTTCCACCTCAGCGCAAGGCTGCTTTTCATCGTTGCAGCCGCTCTGCGCGTTTTGTATGAGTTCTGGCGCGAAAAAGTGCTGGACGTCTTCCTATAAAGTGTGTTACAATAATATCGTATGGTGTATACTCCTATCCAGAGGGAGTTTTCCCGGAAAATAATAGTAGGAGGCCGATTTTATGGCTGAGCATCCGATTCAAGGTTTAATGAACGTCACGATGGACAAGATCCGCCAGATGGCAGATTCCAACACCATCATCGGCAAACCCATCAAGACCGACGACGGCACCACCATCCTGCCGGTGTCCCGCATCTCGTTCGGCTTTGCTTCCGCAGGCACCGACTTCGACGGCAAGAACGCCGCCAACAAGGACCTGTTCGGCGGCGGTTCCGGCGCGGGCGTCAACATCCAGCCGGTGGCTTTTCTGGTGGTGAAGGACGGCTGCGTGCGCACCATCCAGCTGTCCGACGGCTCCAACACCATTGACCGCGCCCTGACCATGCTGCCCGAGCTGGTGGACAAGGTCAGCGCTCTGCTGAAGAAAGAGGAGAAGAAGGGCGCCGCTGCGCCTGCCGCTCCCGTAGCAGAGTAAACTTTAACCTACGCCGTAACTGCGGACTTCAGACCCGCAGTTTTGATACTGAGGTTGCTGTAATTAACCTCTCAGTCTGCTTCGCAGACAGCTCCCCTGATAGGGGAGCCTCTGGCGAAGAGATTAAGCTTTTCGAAATGCCAAGGCCTCCCCTCGATAGGGGAGGTGGCACGCCGCAGGCGTGACGGAGAGGTTTTGCCGCAGCCCTATTTGAGCGCCGGGAGGCGCACAAGGAGATTTTATCATGGCAGAAGAACGCATTCAGAAAATCATGAGCGAGCAGGGCCTCTGCTCCCGCCGCGCCGCCGAGCAGATCATCGCCGAGGGCCGCGTGAAGGTCAACGGCCACCCCGTGAAGGTGGGCGACAAGATGGACCCCAACCGCGACGTCCTCCATGTGGACGACGAGCGCATCTATATCCAGAAGAACCAGCAGATGTACTATCTGGCTCTGTACAAACCCCGCGGCTATGTCACCACCGCCAGCGACGAGCTGGGCCGCAAGACGGTCATGGAGCTGGTGGCCGACATCCCGGCCCGCCTGTACCCCGTGGGCCGTCTCGACAAGGACAGCGAGGGCCTGCTGCTGATGACCAACGACGGCGCTTTCGCACAGGCCGTCACCCATCCGTCCGGCGGCATCTCCAAGCTCTACCGCGTCACCGTTCAGCCCCGGGCCGATGAGGCACAGATCCTGAAGCTCAGCTCCGGCGTCGTGCTGGACGACGGCACCAAGACCATGCCCTGCGCCATCAACGTCGTCACCGACGAGCCGGGCCGCACCGTCATGGAGATGACCCTGAAAGAGGGCAAGAACCGCGAGATCCGCCGGATGTGCGAGGCCGTGGGCCTCGAGGTCATCCGTCTGAAGAGGAACGCCGAGGGCGTCGTCAAGCTGGGAATGCTCCAGCCCGGCAAGTACCGCGAGCTGACCAAGGCAGAGGTGAACGGCCTGCGCGCCGCAGCCGCCAAGGGCCGCGCCCAGACCCGCTCGGCCGCTTTGCAGTCCAAGGCTGCTGCCCGCCGTCCCCGCGGCCCTGTGGGCGGGAACAAAGCCGCTGCGGGCAAAAAGCACAAGTGAGCATGTGTCCGAAATTTCCGCTCTTTTTGCCAAATTTGTAACATTCTCTGAAAAAAAGGAATGGAACAAGGCTTGAGAATCTTGGAAAAATCGGGTATAATATACCTAATTTTGAAACTCACACAGATAAGCAGGAGGTCTTACCATGGCTTCAAAGAGTACCAAAGGAGAAATCCTCGCCAAGTTTTTTGATGACGGGGAATACACCGCTCTGTTTGCGGACGGTGCGGTGAGCGCTGCCAGCGGCTATGCTGCCGGTCAGCAGGCTTACGCCGTCTTCCAGAACGGCGAGGCTGTTTCCGTCAAGGACGTTGAGAAGAACATCAAGGTCCTCGAGCTGGCTGCCCAGACGGGCTGCCCGGTCGTCACCTTCTACGACTCCGTCGGCGCAAAGCTGGCTGAGGGTCTGGACGTGCTGAATGCAGCTGCAAAGCTCAACGCCACCATCGCAAAGGTGTCCGGCGTCGTGCCTCAGGTAGCCGTCGTTCTGGGCGTCTGCGGCGGCACCAGCGCTCTGAGCGCTGCCAACGCAGATGTCTGCATCATGGCCGAGGGCGCAGAGCTGTTCTTCACCGCTCCCTTCACCGCTGCCGCTAAGGGCGACAAGGTCGCTGACGCCGGTTCTGCCGCTGCTGCCGCAAAGGCAGGCGTGGCTGCCATCGTGGCCGCTGACGCTGCCGAGGCTGCTGAGAAGGCTGCCCACATCGTGGGTCTGCTGCCTGCCAACAACCTGACCGGCCCGGCCATCTTCGAGTTCGAGCAGCCCACCGCTGTCCTGAGCGCTAACGCCGAGCCTGCAAAGGCTGCTGCTGCCCTCATCGATAAGGACAGCGCCGTGGAGATGTACGCCGGTTTCGGCAAGAACGTCTACACCGCCTTCGCTACCATCGGCGGCAACGCCGTGGGCGTCGTGGCCACCGGCAAGGAGCTGTGCCACAACTGCGTGGCTAAGGCTTCCCGCTTCGTCCGCCTGTGCGACGCATTCAGCGTCCCCGTGCTGACCATCGTGAACACCGAGGGTTTCGTTCCCAGCACTTCCGATGACATCGCCGGCGGCATCCGCGAGGCTGCCCGTCTGGCTGCTACCTATGCCGACGCTACCACCGCCAAGGTGGCTCTCATTGCCGGTAAGGCTGTCGGCCCCGTCTACACCGCACTGGCCGCTGCTGACCTGAAGATCGCTGTCAAGGGCTGCACCATCAGCGCTCTCGAGCCTTCCGCTGCCGTCTCCGTGCTGTACAAGGACGAGATCGACGCTTCCGACAACATCGTCGCCGCTACCAAGGCCAAGGCTGCTGCCTACGTCGCCGAGGTGTGCAGCGCTGACGCTGCTGTGGCCGCCGGTTCTGCCGACATGACCTGCGAGGCTGCCAACGCCCGCGCAAGCGTCGTGGCCGCGTTCGAGCTGCTGAGCACCAAGCGTGCTGCCCGTCTGCCCAAGAAGCACGGCAACATGGCTCTGTAAGAAAACGTACATCTAACGATTTAGATTGATTCAGGAGGACTCTTCCATGAAGTACTACAATATTTCCGTCAATGGCGTTGCTTACAGCGTCTCTGTCGAGGAGACCGCTGCCGGCGCTGCACCCGTGGCTCCTGCTGCTGCACCCGCACCCAAGGCCGCTCCGGCTCCCGCTGCCGCTGCTGCTCCTGCCGCACCCGCTGCTCCTGCTTCCGCAGGCGCTGTTGAGGTCAAGGCTCCGATGCCCGGCAACATCCTGGACGTGAAGGTCGCCGCCGGTGCTTCCGTCAAGGCTGGCGACGTGCTGGTCATCCTCGAGGCCATGAAGATGGAGAACGAGATCGTTGCTCCTCAGGACGGCACCGTTGCTTCCATCAATGTCCATAAGGGCGACACCGTCAACTCCGGTGACACTCTGGTTTCCATGAACTAAGAGAGAGGTGACAACAATGGCTAAAAAGCCCATCAAGATCACGGAAGTCGTCCTGCGCGATGCCCACCAGTCCCTGCTGGCCACCCGTATGACGATGGACGAGATGCGTCCCATCCTGCCCGAGATGGACAAGATCCCTTACTTCTCCGTCGAGTGCTGGGGCGGTGCGACCTTCGACAGCTGCATCCGCTTCCTCGATGAGGACCCCTGGGAGCGTCTGCGCATCCTGCGCAAGGAGCTGCCCCACCAGAAGCTGCAGATGCTGTTCCGCGGCCAGAACATGCTGGGCTACCGCCCCTACGCTGACGACGCCGTCGAGTACTTCGTGAAGAAGTCCGTTGCAAACGGCATCGACGTCATCCGCATCTTCGACGCACTGAACGATGCCCGCAACCTGCAGACCGCCATCAAGTCTGCCAACAAGGAAGGCGCACACGTTCAGGGCTGCATCAGCTACACCCTGAGCCCTGTCCACAACAACGAGTACTACGTCAAGTACGCAAAGACTCTGGAAGAGATGGGTGCAAACTCCATCTGCATCAAGGACATGGCCGGTCTGCTGACTCCCTACACCTGCTACGAGCTGGTCAAGGAGCTGAAGAACACCCTGTCCATCCCTGTGGACATCCACAGCCACTACACTGCCGGTCTGGCTTCCATGTCCCTGCTGAAGGGCATCGAGGCCGGTGCTGACATCGTCGATACCGCCATGAGTCCCCTGAGCGGCGGCACCAGCCACATGGCTACTGAGAGCCTCGTGGCCGCCCTGCAGGGCACCGATTACGACACCGGCCTCGACCTCAAGCAGCTGAACGTCGTGCGTGCATACTTTGCAAAGCTGCGCGAGAAGTACATCGCCAACGGCCAGATCAGCCCCAAGTCTCTGGGCGTGGACGCCAACACCCTGCTGTATCAGGTGCCGGGCGGCATGTTCTCCAACATGCTCAAGCAGCTGAAGGATGCCGGCAAAGAAGACAAGCTGGACGAAGTGCTGGCTGAGATCCCCCGCGTTCGTGAGGACGCAGGCTATCCTCCGCTGGTCACCCCCACCAGCCAGATCGTCGGCACCCAGGCTGTCTTCAACGTCATCCTGGGCGAGCGCTACAAGATGGTCACCAAGGAGTTCAAGGGCCTGGTCCACGGCGACTACGGCAAGACTCCCGCTCCCATCAGCGCCGAGTTCACCAAGAAGATCCTGGGCGACGAGCAGCCCATCACCTGCCGCTTTGCTGACACCCTCGCTCCCGAGATGGACAAGCTGAAGGCTGAGGCTGCAAAGTGGGCTACTCAGGAAGAGGACGTCCTGACCTACGCCATGTTCCCGCAGGTCGCGCCCAAGTTCTTCGAGAAGCGCAACGCCAAGGCTCAGGGCGTGGATGCAGACCATGCAGATTTTGCAAACAAGTCTCACCCCGTCTGATAAAACAGCATAAGGCTTTTCAGGCCCCCCGCAGGGATGCGGGGGGCTTTTTGCGCTCTTTTACTTGCAAAAAAGCGGCCATCAGAGTAGAATAATAACATATGTATCGTAACATGGGCCTGTATACCCAAACGCGGATACATATACCGTAATTTGTCCGCATATCCACCCATCAACAGAGAGGAAACGTGGAGCATATGATCCTGAGCATGACCGGTTTTGGCCGGGGGACTGCTGTATTGAATGGCCGTGAGATCACGGTCGAGCTGCGCAGCGTCAACTCCCGGTATTTCGAGTATTCGTCCCGTATCCCCCGCAGCTGCAGCTACATGGACAGCCGCCTGAAAAAGCAGCTCAACGAGCGGGTCACCCGCGGCAAGGTCGAGCTGAGCATGACCATCCAGAACGTGGAGGCCGCCGACGCAGAAGTGACCGTCAACATGGAGCTGGCCCGCAGCTACCAGAAGGCCCTGCGGAACCTTTCGGAGAAGCTCTGCATCAAGAACGACATCACCGTCTCGACGCTGACCCGCTTCCCGGACGTGCTGGCCACCCGCCACGCCGACGTGGATGAGGAACAGCTCTGGGCCGACGTCTCCGCCGTGACGGCTCAGGCGCTGGACAACTTCATCGCCATGCGCGCCGCCGAGGGTGCCAAGATGAAGGCCGACGTGGAGAGCCGCCTGTGCTTCCTCGAGGAGCGGGTGGGCAGGGTGGAGACCCTGAGCGCAGGCCGCGTCGAAGCCTACACCAACCGCCTCTACGAGAAGCTCAAGACCATCCTCGAGGACCGCAGCATCGACGACGCCCGCGTCCTGACGGAAGCCGCCATCTTCGGCGACAAGACCGCCGTGGACGAGGAGACCGTCCGTCTGCGCAGCCACATCGCCCAGTACCGCTCCATTCTGGAGCTGGACGAGCCGGTGGGCCGCAAGCTGGACTTCCTGACTCAGGAGCTGAACCGTGAGACCAACACCATCGGCTCCAAGTGTCAGGACCTGGACATCACCCGCACGGTGGTGGACATGAAGGCGGAGATCGAGAAGATCCGCGAACAGATCCAGAACCTTGAATAAAAACAGTACGGAGGAGTTCAGATGAAGCTCATCAACATCGGCTTTGGCAATCTGGTCAGCGCAGGGCGGGTGGTGGCCGTCGTCAGCCCCGACTCTGCGCCGGTCAAGCGTCTGGTGAAGGAGGCGCGGGAGCGGGGGATGCTCATTGATGCGTCCTATGGCCGCAGCACCCGGGCCGTGCTCATCATGGACTCTGACCATGTAGTCCTTTCGGCCCTGACGCCTGAGACAGTGGCAAGCCGCGCTGCGGGCCAGCCGGAAGGAAAACCGACAGAGGAGCAGTAAAAAATGGAAAACGAAAAGTACCTGTTTGTCGTCTCCGGTGCCGCCGGTACCGGCAAGGATAGTGTGGTCAAGGCCCTGCGCGAGGCCCACCCCGAGATCGAAAAGACCGTCTCCGCCACCACCCGCGCACCCCGCCCCGGCGAGCAGGAGGGCGTGGACTACTACTACCGCACCCGGGAGCAGTTCCAGCACCTCATCGACACCGACCAGGTGGTGGAGCACAACTTCTACAACGGCAACTACTACGGCACCCTCCGCGAAGAGGTGGATAAGCGCCTCGAGGCGGGCAAGCTGGTGGTGCTGGTCATCGACGTCCACGGCGCGGCCAATATCCGCCGGATGTTCCCGGGGGCTACCACCATCTTCCTGCTGCCGCCCTCCGTGGAGGAGCTGGAACGCCGCCTCCGGGGCCGCGGCACCGAGACGGAAGCCAGCATCCTCGAGCGCCTCGACACCGCAAAGAAGGAGCTGGCCGAGCAGGAGAAGTTCACCCTCACCCTCGTGAACGACGAGGTGGACGCCTGCGCTGAGAAGCTCTACGGCATCATCCGCCAGCGGGCCGGCCTCGACAGATAACAAGGAGCCGCGAATGCCAAAAACGGTAGGCGTTGCCGTGAGCAACGCGACCTTTCACTTCGACAAACTCTATACCTACGCCGTCATGCCCGACCAGCAGGAGGCTGTCCGCCTCGGCAGCATGGTGCTGGTGCCCTTCGGGCGGGGGAGCAAGGCCCGGATGGGCGTGGTGCTGGCCTGCGACGAAGAACCGGAGCATGCAAAGCTCAAGTACCTCTTCGACGTAGCTCCCGCCTCGGCCTGCCTGACGCCGGAGCTGCTGCGGCTGGTGCATTTCCTCAAGGAGCGCACCTTCTGCACCTACTACGAGGCCGTCAAGGCGGTCATCCCCTATGGGGCGCAGTATAAGCCCGCCCTCGCGGCGGACGGCGTGACGCCGGTGCTCCAAAAGCAGCTCACCCGCCACACCGAGAACAGCTATAAGCTGGTGGGAACACTTCAGCAGAAGCCGAAGCCTACGGCCAAGCAGCTGGCGGCAGTGGCCCTGCTGAGCGGGGGAGAGCGCACCCAGAACGAGATGGAGGCCCACGGCATCACCAAAGCCGTGCTGGACAACCTCTGCGCCAAGGGCGTCGTCGAATGCAGCAAGGTGAACAAATCCATCGACCTGTATTCGTCTATCCCGCTGAAAAACGAGCCCATCACCCTGACGGCAGAGCAGCAGGCGGCCTATGACGCCCTGCTGCCCGGCCTCGAAGACACCGCCCCCCACTCGGCGCTGCTCTACGGCGTCACCGGCAGCGGCAAGACGCTGGTGTTCTTAAAGCTCATCGAGCGGTGTCTGGCGCTGGGCCGCCGCGCCCTCGTGCTGGTGCCGGAAATAAGCCTGACGCCTCAGATGATCCTCCGCCTCAAGAGCCGGTTCGGGCGGCGGGTGGCCGTCCAGCACTCGGCCCTCAATCACACCGAGCGTCTTCTCCAATGGCAGATGATACAGGACGGCGGCGCCGACATCGTGGTGGGGACGCGGAGCGCCGTCTTCGCCCCGCTGGAAAACATCGGCCTCGTCATCATCGACGAGGAGCAGGAACACACTTACCGCTCCGAGTCCGCGCCCCGGTACGCCGCCCACGAGGTGGCCCGGCAGCGGGCGGCGGAGAACGGCTCCCTGCTCCTTCTGGCCAGCGCTACCCCCAGCACCGAGAGCTTTTACGCCGCCCAGAATGGCCGCACCCAGCTCGTCCGGCTCACCCAGCGCTACGGCGGCAACCCGCTGCCCAGCGTCCAGATCGTGGATATGCGGGCAGAGCTGGCCTCGGGCAACCCGAGGGAGATCAGCCTTGCGATGGAGGACGCCATCCGGCGCAACCTCGACGCGGGCAAGCAGACCATCCTGCTGCTCAACCGCCGCGGCTACCAGACCATGGCCCAGTGCGACGACTGCCGCGAGGTGCTGAAATGCCCCAAGTGCAGCGTCCCCATGGTCTACCACAAGGCGGGCCATAAGCTGCTCTGCCACTACTGCGGCACCCAGCTCGACCCGCCCCCCAAGACCTGTCCCGCCTGCGGCGGCAAGCTGCTCTACCGGGGCTTCGGCACCCAGAAGGCCGAGGAGGAGCTGGCCCAGCTCTTCCCGGAGGCAAGAGTGCTGCGGATGGACCAGGACTCCACCGCCGCCAAAGACGCCCACGAAAAGCTGCTGGCGAAGTTCGCCCGGCATGAGTACGACATCATGGTGGGAACGCAGATGGTGGCCAAGGGCCTCGATTTCGAGGACGTGACCCTCGTGGGCGTCCTCGGCATCGACTCGCTGCTCTTTGCGCAGGGCTTTCGGGCTTACGAGACGGTGTTCAGCCTCATCACCCAGGTGGTGGGGCGCTCCGGCCGGGCGAAAGACCCGGGCTTCGCCATCATCCAGACCACCGACCCCGACAACCCCGTCCTCAACCTCGCCGCCGCGCAGGACTACGACGCCTTCTTTGAGCAGGAGATCGCCTACCGCAAGCTGGGCCTCTACCCGCCCTTCTGCGGGCTCTGCGTCGTGGGCTTCTCCGGCCCGAAGGAGATCGAGGTGGCCCGGGCCGCCGCCCGGTTCTCGGCGCTCTTAGGCCGTCAGGCCGCGCAGCAGCCGGACCTGCCCCTCCGGGTGCTTGGCCCCACCCCCGGCAACATCGAAAAGATCAACGAGAACTACCGCTACAAGCTCACCATCAAGTGCCGCGCCGACAAACGCTTCCGCGACCTTGTCCGCCAGACCCTCGGCCTCTACGAGCAGGAAAAGCTGCCCAGCAAGGCCACCGTGGTGGTGGATATGCATTCTGACGGTGATATTTGATAAGATTATTTGGAGGTATACTTCATGGCTATCCGCAACATTGTAAAAGAGGGCGACCCCATCCTGAACAAGGTCTGCCGCCCTGTGACCAACTTTGATGACCGTCTGGCCACCCTGCTGGACGATATGCGCGAGACGATGATCGCCGCCGACGGCGTGGGCCTCGCAGGCCCGCAGGTGGGGATGCTGCGCCGCGTCTTCGTGGTGTGGGACACCACCGACGCCCCGGAGGAGATCCCCGAAAACTACGAGTACAAGTTCATCGACTTCGTCAACCCGGAGATCCTCGCCGTGTCTGAGGACGAGGAGACCGCCTACGAGGGCTGCCTGTCCTTCCCGGGCCACAACGGCGCCGTGACCCGCCCCGCAGCCGTCAAGGTCCGCGCACAGGACCGCCACGGCGAGTGGTTCGAGCTGGAAGCCGAGGGCCTGCTGGCCCGCTGCATCCAGCACGAGAACGACCATCTGGACGGCATCACCATCATGGAGTCCAGCGAGTTCTTCTATGAGGACACCGAGGAGGGCCGCGCCGCTGCCGCCAAGAAGAAGGAGAACGACTGATGCGCATTCTGTTCATGGGGACGCCGGATATTGCGGCGGACTGCCTGAAAGCCCTGTATGAGGCGGGCCACGACATCTGCGCGGTCTACACCCGGCGCGATAAGCCCGTGGGCCGCAAGCAGGTGCTCACCGCACCCCCGGTGAAGGAAGTGGCGCTGGCCCACGGCACCCCCGTCTTTCAGCCCCGCACCCTGCGGGACGGCGGCGAGGACGAGAACATCCGCGCGCTGGCTCCTGAGCTCATCGTGGTGGTGGCCTACGGCTGCATCCTGCCCAAGTCGGTGCTGGAAGCGCCGAAATACGGCTGCATCAACCTCCACGTCTCCCTGCTGCCGAAATACCGGGGCAGCGCCCCTGTGCAGTGGGCGGTGCTGAACGGCGACGCCGAGACTGGCGTCTCCATCATGCAGATGGACGAGGGCCTCGACACCGGCGACGTGCTGGTCTGCGAGAAGATCGCCATCGACCCCGAGGAGACCAGCGGTCAGCTGTTCGACCGGGTCACTGCCGTGGGCGCACGGGTGCTCTGTGAGACCCTGCCTGCCATTGAAGCTGGTACGCTCAAAGCAGAGCCTCAGGCCCACGAGAACGCTTCCGTCGCCCCCATGCTGAGCAAGGAGATGGCCGAGTTCCATCTGACCGACAGCGCCGACCACATCCACAACTGGGTGCGGGGCATGAACCCGTGGCCCGGGGCATGGTTCGTGACGGCGGGTGGCAAGAAGGTCAAAGTCATGGAGTGCCGCGTCGCGGAAAGCCACGGCGAAGCCGCTGGCACGGTCCTCGCCACCAAGCCCCTGACCGTGGCCTGCGGTGAGGGCGCTGTCCAGCTTTTGCACGTCGTGCCGGAGGGCAAGAAGCCTATGGACGGCACCTCCTTCGCCGCCGGTCTCCGCCTCAAGGCGGGGGACAGCCTGTGAGCGGCCCGAACCCCCGCGCGGCGGCGGTGGCGGCGCTGGTGCGGCAGGAGCAGGACGGTTTTTCGAACCTCATCCTCGACGCAGAGCTGCGCCGCCAAAAGCTGGAAGGCCGCGATAAAGCATTTGCCAGCGCGATATTTTACACCGTGCTGGAACATCAGGGAACGCTGGACTATATCCTGAGCCAGTTTTTGCCCAAAGGGCTTGCCAAGCTCGACCCGCAGGTGCGGGAAATCCTCCGCGCCGCGCTGGCGCAGGCCCGCTATATGCAGGTGCCTGCTTCGGCGGCGGTCAATGAGGCCGTCAAGCTGACCCGCACCTTCCGGAAAGCCAGCGCCTCCGGCCTCGTGAACGCCGTGCTGCGCCGGGCCATCGGCTATGACCTCGGCTCTGCCGTCTTCGCCGACGAGGTGGAGCGGCTGATGGTGCTGGGCTCGGCGGGCCGGGACGTGGCAGCGTTCCTCCACGAACACTACCCCGACGAGGCGCTGGACATCCTGACCCACACCGCCGACAACGGCCTGACCAGCCTCCGGGCCAACCCCCTGAAAGGGACGCCGGAAGCCCTCTGCGAAAAGCTGCTGGCCTCGGGCGCGAAGACCGCCGCCCCGGGCCTCCTGCCGGGCAGCGTCCTAGCCCGCTTCGAGGGCAGCCCGGCGGAGAGCGGGCTTTTCCGGGACGGATATTTCCACGTGGAGGGGCAGGCCAGCCAGCTTGCCGCCCTCTGCGTGGAGGCAAAGCCCGGCGATACCGTCCTCGACCTCTGCGCCGCCCCCGGCGGCAAGAGCCTGCTCCTCATCGAGGAGATGCAGGACGAAGGGCGGCTGGTGAGCTGCGACGTCAGCGAGAACCGCGTCCAGCTGATCCGCAAGGCCGTGGAGCGGATGGGGTTTGCCCACGTGGAGCCCCGCGTCTCCGACGGCACCAGGCCGGACGCCGACCTGCCCATGGCGGACGCCATCCTGGTAGACGCCCCCTGCAGCGGCCTCGGCATCCTCGCCAAGAAGCCGGACATCCGCTACAAGACCCTCGAAAAAGCGCGTCACGATGAATTATTGGCCACCCAGTCGGCCATTCTGGATACAGCCGCCGCTCACCTGAAAGAGGGCGGGCGTCTGGTCTACTCCACCTGCACCATCGACCCTGCCGAGAACGAAGAGCAGGTGCGGGCCTTCGTGGGCCGACACCCGGAGTTCCGGGTGGTGACGCCGGACGTCCGCTTCCCGGCCGGGATGACGGTGGGGGACTGGGGTGCGCTTTCCGTTCCCACCCGCACCGGCATGGACGGCTTTTTCCTCTGCGCGATGCAGAAACGTGATTCCTGACAAAAGGAGATTTTCATGGAGACTAAACGCTGTATATCCTCCCTGACGCTGGAACAGCTGACAGCGGAGCTGAAAGCGATGGGCCAGCCCGGCTTCCGGGCGAAGCAGATCTTTCACTGGGTCCACCAGAAGCTCGTGACCGACTTTTCGGCCATGACCGACCAGCCCAAAGCCCTGCTGGCAAAGCTCGAGGAGGCATTTTACATCGCCGCGCCCATCATCGAGCGGCGGCAGGAGGCCAAGGACGGCACCGTGAAGTACCTGCTGCGGATGGCCGACGGCAACTGCATCGAGACCGTCGTCATGCGCTACCACTACGGCAACACGGTCTGCGTGTCCACTCAGGTGGGCTGCCGGATGGGCTGCCGCTTCTGCGCCTCGACCCAGGCGGGCCGGGTGCGCAACCTCGAGGCGGGCGAGATATGCTCCGAAATTTACACCGCCCAGAAGGACATCGGGGAGCGCATCTCCCACATCGTGCTGATGGGCATCGGGGAGCCGCTGGATAATTTCGACGAAGTCATGCGCTTTCTCGAGAACATCTCGTCCCCCGAGGGCGTGAACATCGGGATGCGGAACATCAGCCTCTCCACCTGCGGCCTCGTGCCGAAGATCGACCAGCTGGCCGAGAAGAAGCTCCAGCTCACCCTCTCCGTCTCCCTCCACGCCCCCAACAACGACATCCGCAGCGGCATGATGCCCGTGAACGACGCCTACCCCGTGGAGGTGCTGATGCAGGCCGTGCGCCGGTATCAGGAGACGACGGGCCGGAGAGTGAGTTTCGAGTACTCCATGGTGCGGGGCGTCAACGACTCCGACGCCTGCGCCAGGCAGCTGGCCGACCTCATCCGGGGGATGGGCGCTCACGTCAACCTCATCCCCATCAACCCGGTGGACGGCAGCCCTTATTCGGCTACCGACGCCGCCAACGTCCGGCGCTTCCAGCAGAAGCTGGAAAGCCTCGGCGTCAACGCCACCGTCCGCCGCCGTCTGGGCAGCGAGATCAGCGCTGCGTGCGGCCAGCTCCGCCGCGACGAGATGAACGGCAAAGTTTGAGAAGGAGAATCCTATGAAACTTGCAGGAAAAACAGACGTCGGCAGCGTCCGCCCCGAGAATCAGGATGACTACCGGGCAGGCGAGCTGAACAGCGACGCGGCCTGGGGCCTCGTGTGCGACGGCATGGGCGGTGCGCGGGGAGGCCGTGAGGCTTCCGTGAGCGCCTGCGACGTCATCGAGCACAGCTTCCACGAGCAGTACGCCCAGTGCCTGCCCGGCGACGAGGAAACCTTTTTGAAGCGGGCGCTCATCAACGCCAACCGCTTCGTCTTCCAGAAAGCCTCCCGGGAGGAGGAGCTGGCGGGCATGGGCACCACGGCGGTCTGCGCCCTCGTGCGGGGCAGCAACGCCTTTATCTGCCACGCAGGCGACTCCCGGGCCTACCTCGTCCGGGACGGTAAGCTCACCCAGCTCACCCACGACCACTCCTACGTGCAGGAGCTGGTGGACTGCGGCACCATCACCGCCGAGGAAGCCGAGCATCACCCCCAGAAGAACATCATCACCCGGGCGCTGGGTGTGGACTACCGCCTCGACCCCGAGTTCACCAGCGTGCCGGTGCAGAAGGGCGATATGATCCTGCTCTGCACCGACGGCCTCACCAACGTCCTGCCCAAGGAAAAGATCGAAGAGATCTTCACGAAGGGCGGGTTCTACGACATCCCCGACCGGCTGGTGGACGCCGCCAACGCGGGCGGCGGCCCCGACAACATCACCGCGCTGCTGCTGGGCGTGGAGCCGCTGGAGGTGAAGCATGGATAATCTCATCGGCAAGACGCTGGACGGGCTCTACACCATTCAGGAGCTCATCGGCGCAGGCGGCATGGCCAACGTCTACAAGGCCGTGGTCTCTGCCCCCGGCGGGCCTGTGCCGGAAGGCACGGTGGTGGCCGTCAAGGTGCTGCGTCAGGAGCTGATGCACGACCCCGACCTCGTCCGCCGCTTCAAGAACGAGTCCAAGGCCATCTCCCTGCTCAACCACCCCAACATCGTCAAGGTCTATGACGTCTCTGTCAGCGAAAACTTACAGTATATCGTTATGGAGTGCGTGGAGGGCATGACCCTCCGGGAGTACCTCAACGAGCGGGGCGGCAAGATCACCAGCCGGGAGACCGTCCACTTCATCGCCCAGATCCTCCGCGCCCTCGACCACGCCCACCGCAACGGCGTCGTCCACCGGGACATCAAGCCCCAGAACATCATGCTGCTGGACAACGGCCAGCTGCGGATGATGGACTTTGGCATCGCCCGCATCTCCCGGGCCGAGAACCAGATACAGAACGGCAAAAAGGCCATGGGCAGCGTCCACTACATCAGCCCCGAACAGGCGAAGGGGGAGGAGACCGACCCCAAGAGCGACATCTACTCCGTGGGCGTCATGATGTACGAGATGCTCTCGGGCAGGCTGCCCTTCGACGCCGACGACATGGTGGAGGTGGCCCGCAAGCAGATACGGGACACCCCGAAGCCGCTGGCAGAGCTTGCCCCGGACGTACCGCTGGGCCTCGTGCAAATCACGGAACGCGCCATGGCGAAGCTGCCGGTCAACCGGTATTCCAGCGCCGCAGAGATGCTGGAAGCACTGGACGCCTACGTGCAGGACCCCTCCGTCACGTTCCAGTATCAATATGTAAAGGAAGAACCTGAAAAGGTGGTGAATGACCCCATGCCGCAGAAACGCAGCATCCGCAGACCCCCGGAGAAACCGGCGGCGAATCCCGCCCGCCCCAAGGCCAAGGCGAAAAAGAAGAAGCGCAGCGCCTTTATGCCGGTGCTGCTGGGCATCACGACGGCCTTTGCGCTGGCCTGTGCGGCCCTGTGCTGGACCATCCTGAACGATTCCAGCAACATCATGACCAAAAGCGACGACATCGTGCTGAGCGATTTCAGCGGCATGACGCAGGACGAGGTGAACGCCTCTGAGCAGGTGGCCTCCGGTCAGGTGGTCGTCAACTGGGAAGAGGAGTACAACAACGACTACGCCGCAGGCTATGTCTACAAGCAGTCGCCGGTGGCGGGCCGCACCGTCCGCGAGGGCCAGAGCGTGACCCTCACCGTCAGCCTCGGCATCCACTACGTCACCGTCCCCGACCTGACCAACTACGTGCAGGCCGACGGCGAACAGCAGCTGAAGGACCTGGGCGTGTCGGTGCTGGTCACTCAGGCCGTGGATGAGTCGGTGGCCGCAGGCTCCATCATCCGCACCGACCCCGCCGCAGGCAGTCAGGTGGCCGCAGGCACCACGGTGGTGATCTACGTCAGCCGCCCGCAGGTGGCCACCACCACCAAAGTCCCCAGCCTCATCGGCATGAACGTGAACGATGCCCGTACCCTGCTGGTGCAGCGGAAACTGGGTCTGGGCAGCCAGACGGAACAGTACAGCGACCAGCCCGTGGGCAGCATCATCAGCCAGAACCCCGGCGAGGGCGCATCGGCCAAGCTGAACACCCGGGTCAGCGTCGTGGTCAGCGCAGGCCCTGAGCCTGCACCGGAACCCGAAGCACCCAGCGAGAGCACCGCCAGCAGCGACGGCTCCGGCGGCTGGTTGGGCGGCCTCTTCGGGGGCAGCAGCTCTTCCAGCGAGAGCACCGGCGCCAGCTCGTCTTCTTCCACCGGCGGCGGTCTCAGCGACTGGTGGACGTCCTGGCTGGGCTAAAGGAGAAGGTATGACAGGTTATATCACAAAAGGCATCGGTGGATTTTATTACGTTAAGACGTCGGAAGGCATCGTGGAGTGCAAGCCCCGGGGCATCTTCCGCAAGCAGAAGATCACCCCCGTGGCGGGCGACGTGGTGACGCTGGAGACCGAGAACGGCGCGGCGGTCATCGCGGGCATCGCGCCCCGGCGGAACGTCTTCGTCCGCCCGCCCATGGCGAACCTCGACGTGCTGTTCCTCGTGGCAAGCACCACACAGCCCACCCCCAGCACCCTCGTGCTGGATAAGCTCTCGGCCATCGCGGTGGACAAGGGCGTCCAGCCCGTCATCGTCTGCACCAAAGGCGACCTCGCCGAGGCGGAGTTTCTGCGCAACGCCTACGAAAAATCGACCCTGCCCTTCATCCGCATCGACTACGCCACCGGCGAGGGTCTGGACGACATCAAGCACTGGATCAATGGCCGTCTCTGCGCCTTCTGCGGCAACTCCGGCGTGGGCAAATCCACCCTGCTGAACGCCCTCCTGCCCGACGTGGAGCGTCAGACCGCCGCCATCAGCCAGAAGCTGGGCCGTGGCCGTCACACCACCCGCGAGGTGACCATCTTTGAAGCCTTCGGGGGCCGCATCGCCGACACACCGGGCTTCGCCAGCCTCGAGGCCAGCCGGGCGGGCTTCATCCCGAAAGAGGGTCTGGAACACGCCTTCCCGGAGTTCGGGCCTTACCTCGGCGCGTGCCAGTTCACCGGCTGCTCCCACCGCTCCGAGAAGGGCTGCGCCGTCCGCGCCGCCCTCGCGGAAGGCAAGCTCTCCCAGACCCGCTACGACAGCTACTGCGCCATGTACGATGAGGTCAAGGATGTGAAGGAGTGGCAGTACCCTCTCAGCCGCTGACGGAGAGGGCAGCCCTGTAAACTTTCTGCACAGCGCTTGACTTTTGCGGGGAAGAGCATATAATAAAAACAGAAAGTGTAATAGGTAGTCCATTGGTTTCATCCCAATGGAAAAGCCCCCAAGGAGTTGCGACCTCCCCGGGGGCTTTCCTTTTTAGGCTTTGCGGTTCTCTTTGTTACCTGTCAAGCCATTTGCAAATGAAGTGCGATACGACATTTGCTGCGACAGATACTAAAAGTGTAAGGATGTAGTCCATGATTTCACCCCCTCTCCCGTAAGATAGCGGGGATGAACCGCAGAACCAGTATATCATAAACTTCGGCAAAAAGATACAGAAAAAGACGCTGTGTTATCATACTTCCCAGAAAGAAGGAATCCCATGTCCCGCTGTGTTATCATTTCCGCCTGCCCGGTCAGCGCCTCGCTGGCGTCAGCCCTGCGGCCCGGCGACACCATCATTGCCTGCGACGCGGGCTACCGCAACTGTGCGCCGCTCCACTGCCGCCCCGACATCATCGTGGGCGACTTCGACACCGCGCCCTGCCCGGCGCAGGAGGGCGACGACACCATCATCCTGCCCCACGTCAAGGACGACACCGACACCGAGTACGCGGCAAAGCTGGCCTCCGAGAAGGGCTTCGACGAGGCGCTGCTGCTGGGTGTACTGGGCGGCAGACGCCTCGAGCATACGCTGGCCAACCTCTGCACCGGCCTCGGCCTCGAACAGCGGGGCGTCCGCGCCACGCTTCTGGACGAGCGCAGCCGCATCACCTTCGTGATGCCCGGCGAGACCCGCCGCTACCCGAAGGACGGGTATTTCTACCTCTCGGTCTTCCCGATGGAGGGCAGGGCAGAGGGGGTCTCGGAGCGGGGCTCCTTCTACGAGCTGACCGACGCCGTCCTCACCGCAGGCTACCCCCTCGGCGTCAGCAACGAGTATGCCGATGGCTCCGACTGCATCACCATCTCCACCCAAAAGGGCGCGCTGGTGGTGGTGGAGACGGTGCCGGACGGGCCGATCCTGAGCTGAACCGGAACATTCCGGGCGCGGGACGCCTATAATGGCGTATCAAGCGACGAAAGGTGGTCGGCTCTATGCAGGTGGTCGTTCTCAAAAGCCCCAAGTGCCTGAGAGGCTTGCTCCGGAGGCTGTTCGGCATAAAAAAGGAGAGAGAAGAGTGAAGTGTGATTTCAACCAGGCGGATGCCATGCAGGCCGCAGCAGATGACGATGTGCTGGCCTCTTCGCTGAAGCTGATGGACCGTAACAAGCACGTGTATGAGGAACTTGCAAAATGAAAGCAGCAGGCTTGTAAACTTTCTGTGCAACGCTTGACTTTTGCGGGGAATGGCATATACTAAAGATGGAATTGTGAGGATATTCCATTCGGTACACCAAAAAGAAAAGCCCCCAAGGAGTTGCGACCTCCCCGGGGGCTTTCCGTTTAGTCGGGCTTGCGGTCCTTGTCGAATCTGTCAAGCCACTTGCAGATGTAATGCGACATTACATCTGCTACGACAGACTCCAAAATCGTGAGGATATGAATCATCAGGTACACCTCCCTTCCCAAGTAAGATGGGCGGGATGAACCGCAAAACAAGTATATCATAAACTTCGCCAAAAAGATACAGGAAACGAGGCCACGAGCCGGACTTCCCTACAGAGGAAAGGCTCTGTCTTAGTACAACCTCTCAGTCTCACTTCGTTCGACAAGGCCAGGTTGCGGCTCCCAGCGTCTGCTTCTCTGCCGCTCGCATCCCGCTGGCCGCTGCCCCAACAGCTCCTCCCTGCTTCCGCCGCTGGCGGCGGTCGTCGCCGTTGCCCCTAGTAGGGGAGCCTCTGGCGAAACCGTTCACTTTGCGGGGACTGCCAAAGCCTCCCCTACTAGGGGAGGTGGCAGCGCGTCAGCGCTGACGGAGAGGTTGTACAAAGACGGGCCTGCCCTAGGCAGCAGCCTTGCCAACCTTCCGCACCGCGCCAACCTTCCGTCAGGAACATCACCCCGAAAAGCAACGCCCCCAAGGAGGTCAAACTCCCCGGGGGCTTTCCATCTGCAATGGTTAAATTTTACCCCCTTCGGAGCAGCCGCCCCGAGGGGGTTTTCTCTTTTTCTGCGCAGAAATACGCAGAAAGCTTGCGTTGACTGCACAACCTTTCGTAGTTATAATAAAAGCGACAAAACAACCTACGAAAGGAGCTTTTATGCAGAAAAACATGACCGACCGCACCCCGGGCAGCTACGACGACTTCGTGGCCTACCTCGGCACGGTGCGCACCGAAGAGGAGCTGTTCTCCCGGCTGACCTACTGGTTCGCCGGGCAGGACCGCCCCGAGGACGTCCTCAGCCGCTCCGAGCTGGTGGAGGCGAGGGCGAAGGAGCTGGGCTTCTGGCAGGGCCTGACCTTCCGGATGGAGCGCTGGCTGGCCGACGGCAAGAGCGAGCTGGAAGCGGTGGGCCGGGAGGAGTTCCAGAGCCGCATCGCCGAGGACTACGCCGCCTACCGGGAAAAGGCCGACGCGGCCCGGGCGCGCTTCCGGGACCGCCGCCGCGCCGCGCCCTTCAACTTCACCCCCGACTGTCTCCAGAACGTCCCCATCCAGAACGTGAGCTGGCTGGTGGATGGGCTGCTGCCCATGGGAGAGGTGTCGCTTCTGGGTGCCGACGGCGGCACCGGCAAGGGCATCTGGCAGGCCCAGCTCATTGCGTATGTCACGGCGGGCCGGACCTCCGGCTTCTTCCCCCAGCCGCCGGAGAAGACCGGCAGCGTCCTCCTTTTTTCCGGCGAGGACGACCCCGGCAAGGTGCTCAAAGCCCGCCTGACGGCGGCAGGGGCCGATATGAGCCGGGTGATGGTGGTCACCAGCGACGCCTACTTTGCCCGCACCGGCAGCCCGCTCTGCATCCCGGACACGAGCTTTGCAAAGTACGTGGGGAAGGCCGCGCCCGCCCTCGTCATCATCGACCCGCTGCAGAGCTTTCTGCCCGCGGGGGTGGAGATGGCCAGCCGCAACCAGATGCGCAGCGCCCTGCTGCCCCTCAAAGCCCTCTGCGCCAGGCACGGCTGCGCGGCCCTCATCTCGATGCACACCAACAAGCGCGCCAACGTCTCGGGCCGCGCCCGTCTGGCCGACAGCTCCGACATCTGGGACATCGCCCGCAGCGTCCTCATGATGGGCCGCGACAAGAACAGCGAAAAGCTCTACCTCAGCCACGAGAAGAGCAGCTACTCCGCCCCGGCCCGGACGGCCCTGCTCCACATCGAGCAGGCACAGGTGGAGGGCGTGAAGACAGCCGTGGCCGTCTTTGACAGCCGCACCGACAAGAAGGACGCCGACTTCGTGGAGGAGCGCCGCGTCCGCACCGCCCAGACCAAGGAGGATACCGCGCAGGCCATCCTCAACGTGCTGGCCGAGAGCAAGCTGGGGAGTATGCCGAATACCCAGCTGAGGGCAGAGGTGATGAAAGAGATGGGGTGCAGCGAAGTCACCTACAACCGCGCTTACAGCAGCCTTGTAAAGAGTGGAGAAGTGACGAAGAAAAATATTCGTCAGCGAGATGGCCGAAGCCAGTGGCACTCCTTTCTCTACTGTAGTAGAACAAATGATAAGGTTCCAAATTAAACACATACTTACGTTATAAAATGAACTTTATCAGCTTGATGAAGTTCCCCCTATTGATAAAGTTCGAACTTTATCAGCTCACCCGAAGTTTATCACCTTGATAAAGTTTGTTTTTGAACGGTGTATCGCTGATATTCTGGAACTTTATCAGATAACCCGCCCCTCTCGGAGCAGCAATCTCCGAAAGGGGGTTTTTGCGCCTTTCGGCCTGCCAAAGACTCTCCCTTCGTACAACCTCTCCGTCACGGCTGACGCCGTGCCACCTCCCCTACAAGGGGAGCTGTCTGCGAAGCAGACTGAGAGGTTGTACTAAGACAGAGCCTGACCGTGAGCCGCTGCTGGACTCAGCCCCAAACCTGCGTGAATCGCCCCGAAACCTGCGTGAATGGCCGTTGCAGCTGCGGCGGGAGACGGGTTATAATGGAAGTGTCAAAAACACCACAGCGAACGGAGGATACCACCATGAAACTGAAAAAGCTCCTTGCCCTCGCCCTTGCGGGCGTGCTGATGCTGGCCCTGCTCACCGGCTGTTCCGGCGACGGAAACGGAGAGGACAGGCTCGTCGCGGAGGCCATCGCCGACATCTTCAAGCGTATCTACCCAAACACCGAAGTCTCTTACGGCGTCCCCGCGCTGACCCGCACCATCCGGCCCGCGTTCACCCCGGACTGGTTCCAGAAGGACGGGGAGGGGAACATCATCTACCTGAAGAGCGACTTCCCCATAGACGCCGGTCTGCATCTGGACGACTTCCTGAGAGGCAGCCTGAAAGCCTACGAGCAGAGCAATTACGTGAGCTTTATTGCCTTCGACTCCACCGGGATGAGCGCCCGTGAGCAGGCAGAGAAGTTCTCCAGCGGTGTGCCGTCGGTCGGGGTCTACGATAAAGGTGTGTCGCCCGGGGCTAACACCAAGCTGCGTGTCGGCGTCTGCCATAAGACCGTCGAGGGCCGGGAATACTGCCTTGTGGTCATTGTCCGGGCCCGATGATGCGCTTGTAAACTTTCTGTGCAAAGCTTGACTTTTGCGGAGAATCGCATATAATGAAAGTACGAAAGAAAGAATGATGGTTTCCATTGTTCTCACCAAAGCAAAAGAAAACCCCCTCACGGAGTTGCCGCTCCGAAAGGGGGTCTTCTTTATTTAGTGCTTACGGCCAGTGAACCATCCATCAAGCCACTTGCAAATATAGTAAGCTGCTACATTTGCTCCGACAGACAGTACGAAAGAAAGAATACTTTCCATTTTTCTCACCTCCCCTCCCGAATAAATGGGCGGGCAAGGCCGCAAACCAATTATAACATAGATTTTCGACAAAAGATATAGAAATAAACGAATCTGCCGTAATGGAAATCCCCCAAGGAGTTGCGACCTCCAAGGGGGATTTTTGTTCTGCTCCCTTCCCACCCCGCATACACTCTCATCAGAGCAAGGACAGGAAAGGAGCATCACCATGGAGCTGAAAGTGTTCCGGGACGTTCTGCCTGCGGCGGGTGCGGACTGCACCGCCAAGGCGGAGCTGCCCCTCGAGACCGAACTACTGATCTCGGACTATCTGCCGCCGGTGCAGCGCATCGTCAAGTGCTTCGCAAAGCCGGTGGTGCTGCAAAAGCAGCTGGCCCCCGGGCGGCTGACGCTGGAAGGATATTTGCGCTGTACCGTGTATTATCAGGGCGAGGAGGGGGCGGGGCTGTGCCAGACCGAGCAGAAGCTGCCCTTCACCAAGGCCCTCGAGCTGCCCAGCTTTGCGGCCACGGCGTGGACAGCCTGCGTCGAGGGCCAGACCGAATACCTCAACTGCCGGGCCGTCAACCCCCGCCGCATCGAGGTGCGGGGGGCCTACGGGCTGGTGGTGAGCGTCCACGCCCAGCTGTCCACCGAGGTCATCACGGCCCTCAGCGAGGGCGGCATCGAGCAGAAGCCGGTCACGCTGGCAGGGGTGCGGCGGGCCGCCACCCTCGAAAAGCTCGTGACCATCGAGGGGGCGCTGACCTTCCCGAAGCCCCCCGCCGCCATCCTCGACATCACCGGCACCGCCGAGGTGCGGGAGCTGAAGCGGATGCAGGGCAAGGCCGTGGCGAAGGGGGTCTTGCACGTCCTCTGCGCATGGCGGGCCGAAGGGGACGCCGCCCTCTGCAGCCAGACCGCCGACCTGCCCTTCAACCAGATACTGGATGCAGACGGCCTCAGCGAGGACTGCCGCTGCCTCTGCGTGCTGGAGCCGGTGGGCTTTGCGGCGGCGGAAGGGGAGACCACCGAGGACGGCGCGGCCTCCACCACCCTCACGGCCACGGCGATGCTGCGGCTGAGCGGCTGGCGTCCCTACCAGCTCCAATGTGTGGCCGATGCCTTCTCCACCCGCTTCGAGACGACCCTCACGCCCCAGACTCTCGCCACCGAGTCGCTGCTCTGCGCGCTGGACGAGACGACGGTGCTACGGGGCTCCGGCCCTCTGCCCGACGCCGGAGCGCATATTTTAGCCTGCTTCGCGTCCTTCGGGCCGGTGAGCCTGACGCGGCAGGAGGGGAGAGCCGTCCTGACGGCCCGGGCCGTGGTGTCGGCCTTTGCGGAAAACACCCTCGGGGAGATGGAGTGCTACGAAAAGGCGCTGGACTACGCCCTGCCCCTCCCCGCCGACCTGCCCGAGGATGCCGACGCCTACCCCGAGTGCTGGCTGAGCGTTCAGGACCTGCAATGCGCCAGCGCAGGCGGCGCGCTGGATGTGTCCCTTACCGTCCGGGCCGAGGGCGCGGTGCTGGCGCGGCAGACGGCCTCTCTCGTGGGGGCGGTGGAGCTGGGCGACCCCCTCGCCCCCGCCGACCCGGAGGTGTCGCTCCGCATCTGCTACGCCCAGCCGGGGGAGGAGCTGTTTGCCATCGCCCGGCGCTACCACGTCTCGCCCGGCCAGATGCTGGCCGCCAACGACCTCCCCGACGGCACCGCCCGCCTCGACGAGGCGCGGAGACTGCTGGTGCCGGGGGTGTGAGCGAAGTTGTAAACTTTCTGCACAGCGCTTGACTTTTGCGGGGGATCGGGTATCCTAAAGTCAGGAATGTCAAGGGTCAAGATTGTCACCCCAAAAAGGAAAAACCCCCTCGGAGTCGCTACCTCCAAGGGGGCTTTTCATTTAGTTGGGCTTACGGTCATCGTCGTACCGGTCAAGCCACTTGCAACGGCGACGACCGCCGCCAGTGGCGGAAACAGGGAGGAGCTGTTGGGGCCGCGGCCAGCAGGATGCGAGCGGCAGCGAAGCAGACGCTGGGAGCCGCAACCCGGGCTCCTTCTTGTCATATCCGTATTGCATTCGCTTTCATCATATAAGGCCGTTCCAGTCTTTTCTCTTCTGCGCCACATCGGGAACGCTCCTGTTCACTGGCATGAAGAGACTTTTTCTTCCAAGCTTCTATTCCCTAGGCCGAACGTATTAGTTACGCAGTGCTTTTTCACGCACTTCCGGTGTAACTGCTTTCAGAAGATGATAGAGGTCAATAATATCGGTGATTGCCTGCCGGTCCTGCACCGTCCATGTGTAATCAAACTTGCTATAATCCGTTCCCTCGAAACGCATGATAACGGTATCGGCACTCAAAAGGTTTCGCAACCATTCGACTTCACTGTCTTCCATTTCAAAGGTGGCCCATGCAAACCATTTACCAAGCTCTTTGTCGTATCCATAACCGGAGTTATCATAATCGCAAATGTAAGTGTACTTATAATCTCCACCGCGCAGAATGATGTCATCGATATCCAGCTCGGAAGAGCCCATGTAAGTAAAATCTTCCCAGAAAACAATAGTGTTCCCCTTGTCCCAGATATAAAGGTTGGGGCCAATGCCACACGTCTTGCGCTTATCGATGCTGTCATCATGCGGGGTTGTAATCGCCCAGCAGTCTTCTACTGCATCGTAGTTGACATTGCACTTTGCAAGTGCATCCTGAATACCAAGAATCTGCTGTGCTTCTGCCAGCACACCAAAATTGGTGACAGCAGCTTTTCCTGCATCATCCAACTGGTTATAGGCATCCAGAGCGGCCACGATTGCCGCGCGTCTGCTGCGCGTGACAGTACCGATCTGGCTGATCAGCGCTTCTACCTGCTCCGGGGTCACAGCACTATTCTGCTGCGCGAGCACCGCAAAGGGAACGTCCCCGGCGGGGCTGGCGGCCAGCGCAGGCAATGCAGTACCTGCCATCAGAGCGGCCACAAGGCTGCCTGCCACAATAACTTTGCATTTTTCTGTAATTTTCATTTGATTTGCCTCTTTCCTCTTGATTTCAGCTTATGGTCCCCGAGGTTCTGGCCATCCTGACCGAAGCCCCTGCCAAAACAGATCTGCCGTTTGTCGGCTGATTCACTCCGGCTTTGCCCGGGAGCGCAGCAGCGTTTCCACCGCGTTGCGCTGTTAAGCAACGCCACAATTTCCTGCATCTGTTTGTCGAGCTCGCCCATCCCGGCGGGCTCTTTTTTTGTACCCATAAGCTCTTCAACGGTAATGCCAAAGTAGTCCGCAATTTTTTTGCGGCTGGACATTCTGGGTAAAGCGCCGTTTTTCCAGCTTGTCGGCATAGAGTTTGAAAAAACAAGTTCTTCTGCAACAGCAGCAGGTTTTTTTCCCCACACCGTCCTGTTGATCAGGTGTCAATGGGCGGGCAAGGCCGCAAAACAAGTATACCATAAACTTCGGCAAAAAGATACAGGAAGCGATGCCACGAGCCGGACTTGTCGAACGAAGTGAGACTGAGAAGGTAAGCTCCATAAGTACGACTTATTACGAAAATATGAATAAAAACTCGAAAAAGCCCTACCGTTCCCGGTTCCGGTCTGCTATAATTTTCTATGCTTGTTACAAAAACCTGAAGTGAAGTAAAGGAGCCAGGATATGATAAAAAGCGCTGAACTGGAAAATTCGGCATACGAGTTTGAGGCGAAAATGCCGCTGCGCCACGCTGTCCCGCTGGGATTGCAGCACGTGTTCGCCATGTTCGTGGGCAACCTCACCCCGCTGCTCATCATCACCAGCGCCTGCGGCCTCGCGGGCGGTGAGTTCGCAGACCTGCAGGTGAGCCTGCTGCAGAACGCCATGTTCGTGGCGGGCATCGTCACGCTGGTGCAGCTGTACGGCCTCGGCCCTGTGGGCGGCAAAGTGCCGATCATCATGGGTACCAGCTCGGGCTTTCTGGGCGTGTTCAACAGCGTGGCTGCCAGCATGGGCGGCGGCGTCACGACCTACGGCGCCATGATGGGCGCATCCATTCTGGGCGGCCTGTTCGAGAGCGTGCTGGGCGTCTTTCTGAAGCCCCTGCGCAAGCTGTTCCCGCCGGTGGTCACCGGCACGGTCGTGCTGTCCATCGGCCTGTCCCTCATCTCCGTGGGCGTCAACTCCTTCGGCGGCGGCAACGCAGCCAAGGACTTCGGCTCGGTGGAGAACCTGCTGCTGGCCGTCTTTGTGCTGGTGGTCATCCTCCTCTTCAAGCACTGGACCAAGGGCTTCCTCAGCTCTTCCTCCATCCTCGTGGGCATCATCGCGGGCTATCTGGCAGCCATCGTCATGGGCTTCGTCCTGCCCACCACCGGCGTCACCGCCGACGGCGTGGAGTTCACCAAAGCATGGGTGCTGAACTGGAACAAGGTCGCTGAGGCCAGCTGGTTCGCCATCCCGAAGCTGGTGCCGGTCAAGATCGTCTTCGACCTCCGCGCCATCCTGCCCGTCATGATCATGTTCATCGTCACCGCCGTGGAGACGGTGGGCGACATCTCCGGCGTCATGGAGGGCGGCATGAGCCGCGAGGCCACCGATAAGGAGCTGAGCGGCGGCATCATCTGCGACGGCCTCGGCTCTACCGTCGCTGCCTGCTTCGGCGTCCTGCCCAACACCTCCTTCAGCCAGAACGTGGGCCTCGTGGCCATGACCAAGGTGGTCAACCGGGGCGCACTGGCCACCGGCGCCATCTTCCTGATGCTCTGCGGCCTCATCCCCAAGCTGGGCGCACTCATCTCCATCATGCCGCAGGCCGTTCTGGGCGGCGCTGCCGTCATGATGTTCTCCTCCATCGTGGTGTCGGGCATCCAGCTCATCACCAAGGAGAAGATGACTCCCCGCACCCTGACCATCGTCTCTGTGGCGCTGGGCGTGGGCTACGGCATGGGTGCAAACGCCAAGATCCTTGCCAACACCCCCCAGTTCGTCCAGCTCATCTGCGGTGAGAGCGGCATCGTGCCTGCTGCCTTCGTGGCCATCCTGCTCAACTGCCTGCTGCCCCGCGATGAGAAGTAAGCGTTGAACCACTGCGGCCTCCCTGTCTTTGCAGGGAGGTCTTTTTGTGCGATGATCCCCCCAGTCTTACAAGAGGGAAGGAGGACTCTATGGAACTGCAAACTGCCGCCCGCTATCGTCTTCTGGACGAGCTGCGGGGACTCGACCTCATCAGCATGATGCTCTACCACGGGATGTGGGACGTGGTGTTCCTCTTCGGCGTGGCCCAGAAGTGGTACACCGGACGCCCGGGCTTTGTGTGGCAGCAGAGCATCTGCTGGGTCTTCATCCTGCTTTCGGGCTTCTGCCTGCCGCTGGGGCATCATCCGTTCCGGCGGGGAGCCGTCGTCTTCGGGGCAGGGGCTCTGGTCACAGCCGTCACCCTGCTCTTCCTGCCCGAGGACGTGGTGTGGTTCGGGGTGCTGACTCTGCTGGGCTCGTCCATGCTCTTCACCGCCGCGCTGGACCCGCTGCTGCGCCGCGTCCCGCCCGCCGTGGGCGTGGCCGTCAGCGCCCTGCTGTTCTGGGTGACCTACCCCACGATGAACGGCTTCTGGAACCTGCCGGGCGGGCGTCTGGCCCTGCCGCAGGCCCTCTACGCCAGCTACACCACGGCCTATCTGGGCTTCATGCCGAAGAGCTTTTTCTCCACCGACTATTTCCCGCTGCTGCCCTGGCTGTTTCTGTTCTGGGCGGGGTACTTCCTCCACCACCTCGTGGGCCGCGGACGCCTCGCGCCGCTGCGCAGGTCGGTCTGCCCGCCGCTGGGCTGGATGGGCCGTCACTCGCTGGTGCTCTATCTGCTCCATCAGCCGGTCATCCTGGGGGTGCTGACGGTGGCGTTCCGGCTGGTGAGAGCGGGGTAAAACCTCTGGAAAAGTTAGCCTCTGTGACCGCTTGACAAAGCAGCGGCGCTGTGGTATCCTATGGATGGTTAGAGAAATCTAACTAAAGAGATGCGTCTGAGCCTGCTTCCGACGCATTTTTATGGAGCAAAAAGTTAGAAGCAGCTAACCCAATAAATCAAAAGTGAGGCTGAACATTATGAGCAAAGTAGCAATCGTATTCTGGAGCGCGACCGGCAACACCGAGACCATGGCAAACTGCATCGCGGAGGGTGCAGGCGCTGCCGCCGCCATCGTCCCCTGCGCCGAGATGGACGCAGCAAAGCTGGGCGAGTATGACGTGGTGGCCTTCGGCTGCCCGGCCATGGGCGCGGAGCAGCTGGAGGAGAGCGAGTTCGAGCCGATGTTCGCGGGCCTCGAAGGCTCTCTGAACGGCAAGAAGGTGGCTCTGTTCGGCTCCTACGGCTGGGGCGACGGCCAGTGGATGCGCGACTGGTGCGAGCGCGCCAAAGAGGACGGCGCACAGCTGTTCAGCGACGAGGGCCTCATCTGCAACGAAACGCCCGACGACGATGTTCAGGCTGCCTGCCGCAAGCTGGGCGCTGATCTGGCCAACTGGTAAAAAATAACACCGGCCCATCCTGCATCATCCCGCGTCTTTGGGGCAACCTAGGGACAAAGAGGTGATGAATGAATGGAAAACACAGGTGTCCGCTGTGATGTCTGCGAGTGCCGCCACAACGTGGGGAGCTGCAAGTGTGACTTGCCCGAGATCACGGTGACGGAGCGCTGCACCTGCTCTTCTCAGCAGGTGGACATCCCGCACTACTGCCAGAGCTACGAGAAGAAGTAAGTTCTGCGCAACAAAAAGACCTCTGCCCGACGGCCTTGCCGGGCAGGGGTCTTTTATCATTTGTGCTTCAGTGGAGGCTGACGCCGAAGGTGGGCAGGCTGCGCAGCAGGGTGCCGACGTTGTGCATCTCGTAGATGCCGAAGCCCAGAGCGCTGGCGGCTACGAGGTTTTCGGCCCGGTCGTCGATGAAGATGCACTCATCGGCCCGGAGATGGTACTTGTCCAGCAGGGCCTGATAGATGCGGGGGTCGGGCTTGTTGACCTTCACTTCGCAGGAGGCCACGCCGCCGTCGAAGAGGCCCTCGAAGTCCCGGTGCATCAGCAGGTCCAGCACGTCCTCGGGGATGTTGCTCAGGTAGTAGACGCAGTAGCCGCGCTGCTTGAGCTGCGCCACCAGCGTCTGCATCCGGCGGCGGGGACGGAGCATGCTCATCCAGTCGTCCAGCACGCCCTCCACCTCGAAGCCCCGGCCCACGGCTCTGGCCCGCTCGAGCATCCGCTCGTTGGCCTCCCGGCGGGTGATGCGGCCTGCGTCCAGCAGCCGCCATTCTCTGCTGCCGAAGGTCAGGTCGTAGACCTCCTCTTCCAGCCCCCGGTTCCCGAACAGGTCGATGAGGTACTTGTGGGGGTCGAAATCCACCATGACGCCGCCGAAGTCGAACACGATATTTTTATACATCGATGATACCTCTTTAAAAAAAGTTGGGATCGCACTGCGCCCAGTATAGCACATCCGGGGCAGTATTTTCCAGCCCTTTTGCATCGTCCGGCCCGCACCGGCATAGGATGGGACTGTAAGGGGGCGGGGGAGATGACCTTTCGGGAGCTGTGCAGCAAGGAAGTCGTCCAGCTGAAGGACGGGGCCTGCCTTGGCCGGGTGGACGATGTGGAGCTGGACGCCGACACGGCCCGCATCGGGAGCCTGCTTCTGCTGGGGCGGCCCCGGCTCTTCGGGCTGCTGGGCCGGGACGAGACCCTGACCATCCCGTGGGCCGACATCGAGCGGATCGGTCTGGACGCCATCCTCGTGCGGACGGACATCCCCGCCCCGCCGCCCTCCCACGGGGGACTGCTGGATAAATTGCATCAGTGGCTGAACGGATGAAAGATTTTCACCCGTTTTTTGTCCGTCAGGGCTGGATTTTGGAGGAGGGATGATTATAATAGAGGACTGGGGCGGAGTCTGCCGCCTCAAATAATAAGAAAAACGCAGAAGTGAAAGGAACTTCTTTATGACACACCATCCGAGTGCTGCGTCCCTCCGGCTGCATGGGGCGCGGCTGCTGTTTCCGCCTGTGGCCACCCTTCTGTTTCTGGTACTTACCGAGTACATCGCCCGCGGCGCCCTGAGCGGAGATACCTTTGTACAGTACATCTTTCCCCACGCAGAAGCCTACCTGCTGGCGTGGGGGCTGCTCTTCCTCGTCTGGATGGCGGTGGACTGGCTCACCCGCTTCGCCCCGCTGGCCACCCTCCTGTCGGCCCTGCTGGGCTGTCTGCCCGCCACGGTGGACTTTTACATCCTGCAGCTCCGGGGCGAGCCCTTCCTCCCGTGGGACTTGATGCAGGTATCCGAGGCGGCCGGCGTGGCCTCCGCGGCGGGCATCCACGTCCAGACGAGCATGGTCGTCTCCGGCGTCGTGGTGCTGGCTCTGACCGTCGGCTCCTTCTTCCTCTACCGGGGGCGTCAGAAGCTGCCGTGGGTGCAGCGTCTGGCGGGCTTCGCGGCCAGCACAGCGGCCGCCTGCGCCCTCATCTTCGGGGTGTTTTTGCAGCCTGCCGTCACCCAGTCGCTGGGCATCCTGCCCGACGCATGGATGCAGGACCGCTACTACCGCTATTACGGCGTCATCACCAGCTTCCTCACCAACCTGACGAATCTGGAGATCGACAAGCCCGAGACTTACTCGGAGGAGGCCATCAACGCCATCCTCGACGACGTGGAGGCAGGGGAGAAGTACACCACCAGCCCGGTCTACCCCGGCTCCTACGCCGCCCAGACCCCGGCAGACGAACAGGTGAAGCAGCCCACCATCCTCTACGTGATGGACGAGTCCTACTGGGACGTCTCGGAGCTGGAACAGTACGGCTTCCAGTTCGACACCGACGTCTCGGCCAACCTCCACGCTCTGCAGCAGACCAGCGCCTATGGCCGGGTCTACAGCCCCAGCTTCGGCGGCGGCACCTGTGACGTGGAGTTCGAGGCCCTGACGGGCTACTCGGTGTCCTATCTGCCCAGCGGCAGCAAGCCCTACCAGCAGCACGTGACCAAACCCATGTTTGCCCTGCCCAGCTACCTCAAGACGCAGGGCTATCAGACGGCGGCGGTCCACTGCTTCTGGGCCAGATACTGGAGCCGCGACACGGCCTACCCCAACCTCGGCCTCGACGACTTCATCAGCCTCGAGAAGATGCACGGCGTCCAGAAGGTGCGCCGCCACTACTGGACCACCGGCCTCGTCACCGACGACTCCATGGCAGACCAGATCATCGGCCAGTACGAGACCATGAAGGCCCAGTCCGACGCCCCCGTCTTCCTCCACGCCGTCACCATGCAGAACCATACCAATTATAATAAGGATAACTACCCCGACGACCAGCGGGTGAAAGTCACCGAAGCCCCGGCGGGCCTCAAGGCCAGCACCGTGGGTGCGCTGGAAGACTTTGCCACCGGCATCCGGGACGCCGACGCCATGCTGGGCAGGCTGACGGACTACTTCTCGCAGGTGGACGAGCCGGTCATCCTCGTGTTCTGGGGCGACCACTACAACCCCATCGACTCCAATTACGACATCTACACCCGCAGCGGCTACGCCAGCGGCTCCAGCGCCGACCCCCGCCTCCATCAGACCACCCTGCTGATCTGGTCGAACTACTCCGACCGGGCCGTGGACCTCGGCACCATCGCCGCCTACGACATCTCGCCGGTGATGATGGAGCTGTTCGGCCTCCGTCAGCCCGCCTACTTCCAGTTCCTTGGCCGTCAGCTCCGGGCCGCCTACCGGGCCAACACCCGCGGCACCATTCTGGAGAAGGATGGCACCGCCTCGAACGAGCTGACCCCTTTGCAGCAGAAGTGGAGCGATGAGCACTGGCTGCTCCAGTACGACCTCATGTTCGGCAAAGGCTATGCCCTGAGTCGGATGGGCCTTGAGAGCATCGCCGAGAGCGCAGATTGACGAAAAACTACGATTCTTTTTAGAAAAAAGCACGAAAACCTCTTGCAACGGCCAGAGGTTTGTGCTATTATTACTTAGCATTACACACGCATCACTATGCCCTTTTGTGCTCTGACGAGTGGAGGGCAGTCCGCAGGCATCCGATATGTCAGTGGATCACGGTGTGCGGAGGCAAAACAAATTTTGGAGGTAATTTTACTATGGCAGTCGTTTCTATGAAGCAGCTTCTCGAGGCAGGCGTTCACTTTGGTCACCAGACCCGCCGCTGGAACCCCAAGATGGCGAAGTATATCTTCACCGAGCGCAACGGCATCTATATCATCGACCTGCAGAAGACCGTCAAGAAGCTGGACGAGGCTTACAACTACGTGAAGGAAGTTGCAGCTGAGGGCGGCGACATCCTGTTCGTCGGCACCAAGAAGCAGGCTCAGGAGTCCATCCGTGACGAGGCTCTGCGCTGCGGCATGCACTATGTCAACGCTCGCTGGCTGGGCGGTATGCTGACCAACTTCCGCACCATCCGCAAGCGCATCGACCGTATGGCTCAGCTGCAGAACATGAAGGACAACGGCACCTTCGAGCTGCTGCCCAAGAAGGAAGTCGCCAAGCTCGAGCTGGAGATGGAGAAGCTGGACAAGTACCTCGGCGGCGTCAAGAACATGAAGACCCTGCCCAAGGCCATGTTCATCGTTGACCCCCACAAGGAGCGCATCGCTGTTGCTGAGGCTCGCAAGCTGAACATCCCCATCGTTGCTATCGTTGATACCAACTGCAACCCCGACG
>OLNN01000659.1_pt1 | contig 34571 bp, 24 predicted proteins | sample 1672141 | NCBI WGS metagenome assembly OLNN01 (sample SAMEA3136652, study PRJEB25190) | human gut metagenome | biome: human gut; feature: human-associated habitat; material: faeces | place: Austria | collected 2013
CTTCAGCATGGACCTTTGTAAGTTCACGATTCAGGCTGATCCGTCTGTTATGAGGTGTTTTCTTGCAACGTTCTGCATAAGGACAGCCACCTCATTCACAGGAAGATCAGATCCATACTTTTTCGTTTTATTAGTAAAGACGACTCTGCTTTTCCTGAATTTCTGCCATCAATGATCGGATGCGTATCTGTAACGCTCCCGTACTGACTCCCTGATCCAGTGAGATCATAGTATAGCGCTTCCCTGCCCGTTCCAGCCTCTTTTGTACAGCATCTATCGTCGTCATATCCCAGCCGCAACTGGTCGACTGCAGCTGTACAAAATGCAGATAAGGATTTGTACAGACCATTTCCGCAGTAAATAAAGCCTTCTCCCGGAACGTAGGCGTATCATGTCCCTCATTCTGCAGCAAGTACAATCCCTCTGCAGACAACACAGGGATGCCCAGTCCTGCCATGACAGCGGGTATCCCCTTATTGATCTCGGGATCCAGCTGATAGTTTCGTCCGACCAGTACCAGGGCGTTTTTCTTTTCCCTTTCGATCCATTCCAGGACATCCCTTGTTTTCTTTCCCAAACGCGCCTTATAGCCACGCTGTGCCTTCTCTGCTGCCGTCGTGGCGTGCCTCAAAGCATACGGTGTCACCTGCGGAAGATTCTCCCTCATGAAAGCAAGCAACGACTGATAGTCACAAAAAGAGATCTGCGGGTGATAGAATGGAATGCCGGCTGCAGAAATCTGCTCCTTCATCTGCTCTGCCAATACATCCCCATAGGCTGCATGTGTCGCTTCATCAATATCCGGCTCTTCTTTCCCCCCGCTTATCACAGGCATCCAGATACCATCGGGCTTACATTGTTCCAAAAAGTACATCAGATGTCCGTGGGCCAGCCTGCAGGGATAGCAGTAAATCCCATGCGGTATGGTCACGGTACTCTTTCCGAGTGATGCTGCATCAAAAGCAGAGAGAATGACGCGATACCCAAGCGTCTGCCAAAAGACCTTCCAGTAAATCATATCTTCCCATCGCCCCAGCACCGCCGGAATACCCATTGTTTTTTCAGCTGACGGGTTTACCTTCGATGACTGCAGCAGCTGGTTCTTTTCCCACTCATAGAGATTTGGCACCTTCCGAGAAACAAAATGCTCTTTCGCCAGTAGCCGTTCACCATAAGAGCATCGATTCCCTACAATAAAGCAATGTCCATTAGAAAAGGTTTTTTTCTGCAAGAGACAGTGATTCCCGCACCCCGGGCACCGGCTTGACTCCTCTCTGACACTCAGTTTTCGTATTTCATCCGCAGAAAGCATCTTCGACCGTGCAGCCTCCGGCATCCTTTTCTTCGTCAAGAGCGCCATCCCATAAGCACCCATGATGCCGGAACCATTCGGACGAACGACCGGATGACCGACCAGTGTCTCAAAGGCACGCAGAACAGCATCATTCTGAAAGGTTCCTCCCTCTACCACGATATGCGACCCCAGTTCCTCTATCGAGTCCAAGCGCATCACCCGATACAGTGCATTCTTCACGACAGAAAGACAAAGTCCGGATATCAGCCCGCCTGTGTCCACGTTTTCATTTTGCACCTGATGTACCTTGCTATTCATCAATACGGTGCAATGATGCCCCAGATCCAGACAATATGGGGCGTGCACCGCCTTCTTCACAAATTCATCCATTGAGAGTCCCATGGACTCAGCAAAGGTTTCCAAAAACAGGCCGCAGCCGGAAGCGCAGGAACCATTCAAAACGATTTTCTGAATGCTCCCCTTTCTGACGCGGATATACTTCATATCCTGTCCGCCGATATCCAACAGATCTGTAACCTCCGGGCAGAAGAAACGGGCTCCCTGTAAATGTGCGACGGTTTCCACTTCTCCGGTATCGATCTGAAAAGCCTGTTTCAAAAACGCCTCTCCATATCCGGTGATGCCGGATGCAGCGATGGAAATGCCCGCAGGCAGTGCTTTATACATAGCAAGAAGCATCGTCTTGGCTGTCTCAAGTGCGTCGGCCTCATTTTTCCTGTAATCCTCATAACAAATCTGACCCTCTTCATCCACAAGAACCAGCTTGATCGTCGTAGAACCTGCATCCATCCCAAGCCACAATCTAGCGGGCGGCTGGGGCATCGGCCTTCGGGGAAGTCGGAAACGTTGATAATAGCATCGAAAGCTGTCATATGCTGCCATATCCGGAAAGAGTGGTTCCAGTCGTTCGGCAGCCACTTCTTGTAAATGATCCTGATCCAGCAGTCTCTTCACATCCTGCCATGCAATTGGAGCAGCTTCCCGACCCAGCAAAGCCGCTCCCCAAGCACAATAAAGCTCCCCGTGCGTGACAGGAAGGACATCTGCCGAAGAGATTCCGATCGTCTGCAAGAAGCTGCGGCGAAGCGCCGGCATGAAAGCGAACGGTCCGCCCAGAAGCGCCAGCTTCCCCTGTATCAGCCGCCCTTTGGCTAGATCAGAAAGCACCTGATTCACCACCGCCTGGAAAATAGATGCTGCCAAATCCGCTTTACCGACGCCCTGATTCATCAGCGCCTGAATATCAGTTTTCGCATAGACCCCGCACCGGGAGGCAATGGGATAGAGATGTATCCCATTTTCTGCCAGCGCATTCAACGCCTGAATATCCACACCGAAGAACGCCGCCATATGTGCCAGAAACGTTCCCGTCCCACCTGCACATTTCCGATTTGTTCTGAGATCCATCTCGCCATTTCTCTCGAAATACATCATCCGCGCATCTTCCCCGCCCAGAGAAACAGCCACATCGACCTCGGGGTGAAACCTCCGCAAGGCCTCTGTCTCTGCCTGCACTTCATCCACGAAAGGGATCTGCAGTGCCGAAGAGAACTCTGCCGCCCCCTTCCCCGTAAAAGCCAGATGCAATGCCCCCTCGCACACTTTCGCCATCAGCTGCCGCCACAGTATTCGGAGCGTTTCCCGTACGCGATAATGATGCGGCACATACGCAGAGTGCATCAGCTGCCCCCGCCCAGAAAGCACGACCACTTTGATGGCAGCGGAACCGATATCAACTCCTACTGAGATGGACTCCATGTTGGTGACCCCTTTCTTATAAAAAACTCTCAATAGATAATTGCAGATTAGTTATCCATTGAGAGTATTTTAACATATTTTTGTTGATCTTTACGGAAATATTGGAAGCGGAATGAAATCAGATGCGATCAACATTTCCTTAGAACTTGAACTGCGCAGAGATCGCATAGGTTCTTGGTGCACCGAGGCCGATATTATTTCCACCGGCTGCATACCAGTAGTCTTTATCAAAGAGATTGTAGCACCACGCCGAAAGTGTCACCGGCTGCCTTCCGAAATGGGTATCCCAAGAAACCCCCAGATCCACCAGCGTCTGTCCGCCAATCGAAATCGATCCGCCTTTACCATCATAGCTATTTGTATTTCTGATCAATGCAGCGCCGGTATAGGTCAGACGTCCTGTCACCTGAAGCGCATCTGTCGGCTTGTACATCAGCGCCAGGTCAGCCGACCACTTCGGCATCGCATCTACGCGTCTGCCGTCATTCAGGCCATACTTCGTCTTTGTTTGTTTGGAATCCAGATAGGAAATACCGGCGATATAGCTCAGCTTTCTGCCTGCATCTCCTGATACAGAATACTCGATACCACGATTTCTCTGTTCCCCATCCAGTTTATACGCTTCAGTGCCATCTCCATTCGGTACTGCGATGCCATTGGCTTTTTTGATCTCGAAGAAGCTTAATGTGCTTAACGTATCTCCATTTTTGTACTTGAAACCAAATTCGTTCTGTTTTGTTTTAGACGGTGGAAGGATTTCATTTCTATTGCTATAACTCGATCCCACTGTATTGCCCTGTACAAAGTTTTCGGTATGGCTGGCATATACAGCCACATTGGGCGTGATCTTGTAATTCAAGCCCAAAATCGGAGCGGTCGCGCTGGACTTGACCACATGCCCCTTCTGATCATCTTCCTTGACTTCATGCCCATGATAGCCAAAAGTAAAGTGCAGTCTGTCATCCGGAGAACTCAGTGTATTCACCAAAGTCCAACCACTCATGATATCCGACTGGCTGGGGTTGATGGCATCCCATACTACATTCGGACGAGCAGAAGATGTTCCGCTGTAAATGTTTCCGGTAATATTATACCTATTAGCCGCACTTACATGGGTATCTTTTTCTCTTGTGAATTTCGTCCAGTCAAACATGGCTGCCCATTCATTTTTCCACTGCCCTACATTGAATTTTCCTTTGAATCCGGTATTGGCATACGTGTAGTGATGGAAAACCGGCATCTGTGTATAGGTACCTTTGTAATTCCCATCAAAATCAATCAATTGACGACCAGACCACTGCTGCAACCAGCTGGAATAATCCTCCCAGCGCCAGCCAAAATTGCCAAACCAAGTCAGATCATCTGACAAATACTGCTCATGATTCAAAATAAAAGTGGTGTTTTCATATTTATCATTGGACCAGTGCGGAGAAAGATTCTTTTTATTATTCGGTACCTTTGGAAGACCGCTTAAGCTGCCTAGGCCAATGGTATTGGACCGACCATACTGGTTGTCATAGTCGTAGCTGAAGAAAATATTGGTCTTGCTGCGTTCAGCGCGATGGTCGATATTCACTGCGATATCTCTCTTGTAATCTCTGGTACCATCTACGGCGAGACCCCCCGTCGCATTCAACGCATTGATGCGCACGCCCCAGGCACCATCTTTACCAAAACGTTTACCCACATCGACCGTCTGCGTATAGTAGGAATCACTAGACCAGGAAAGACCCGCATTCAGCATTGGCTTTTCCTGCGCTTTTTTCGTTGTGACGCCGACCGTCCCGCCGACAGAGCCTGCCATGAAAATGCCGATCCCATTGACCCCAATGTTTGGCCCTGCCAGTACTTCGACGCGATCCATATAGTTGGTCGGCATGGTCATCTGATGACTCATGCTGGGGATGCCATTCATACTCCAGCTACCGCTGCCTGCCGAGAAACCGCGGATATACAGATTCGTATCCGTAGACCCGTGTGTGACGCGAACGGATGGAGACAGCGACAGCACATCCATCACACTTCTCTGCGGCTGGGAAAAGGTTTCCATCGCCTTCTTGGTAAATGTCATCTGTTCAAACGGTGTATCCAGTACATCCTGGCTGCCCAGTGTCCCCACATTCTGCTTCGTACCTACCATGCCGGATGCGACCGGTGCCAGCTGCGCAGTATCTGCATCATAGCGATCAGCTGTGACGATCACTTCATCGAGCTGATTGCCCGCTGCCAGTACCCCCCCGAAATTCCGTTTGCCGTCATCAATGCGGCTACCAGCCATGCTGCTCGTTTTTTGTTCATAATCTCTCTCCTTATATGAATTCTGATAAGAAACGTCTGCACTCTCATTTGATCCCTCGTGATTATTGTTTTTGGCTTCTCTTAATTCTCACGATTTGGGCAAAATGACTCATGCGTTCTTAACAATTGATAAGCGTATTATAAAGTAGTGGGTTACCCACATGTCAATATATTTGGGGCATTTAATTAAAATGTTTTGGATACAATCCCCTCGCAAAGATTTCTATCGCATCCCTCACACGAACCGCCGGACAGCGGATCGTATAAAAGGGTATCGCATATACCCTTTTATTTTTGACAGCGCTGATCTCCTGCAAGGCAGGATGAGTGTACACAGACGCCAATGTTTCATCATCGATTTCCGGCTTAGACTGAATAAAAATAATATCCGGATTCTCCGCAACTGCTGTTTCCAGACTCATGATTTCTGTATTTCCGACACTCTCGACCTCTTTCCCCAAGACATGACCGCCCAAGCGAGTCACAATATCTCCTGGCAGTGTGCGCGGCGTATACACATGCAGATCCTTCGCAAGACTGCCTATGAGCAGTACCTTCGGGTGTGTATTCTGTCTGGCACCGTAATCCGCATAGGTTTTCAGCCTATTTTGAATATCCTCACAGATTTCTGTTGCCTTTGTGCTGTTCCCGATAATTTTTCCGACATCTTCAATGTACTTCAATTCATCTTCTATGACATGCTTCTTTAAAAATTCTGCATTATTCATCATGGTCATATACACAGGCACATGGCGCTCATGCCAGAAATTCCACGTCCCGATAGAATTGGCTCTTCCGGTGAAATCGAAAAGCCAGCCTAAGATAAAATCCGGATGCAGCGTCACTGCCGTTTCCTGATTCAGCGTATACTTCGTCATTAGCGGCAGTGTCGGATAGATCTTTTGATTTTCTTCAGTCAGATGCCGAACATCATCAACTCCTGATACAGCCACAATCCGATCTTTCGCTCCCAACTCCAGCAATGTCTCGACTGAATTCTGCCATAGGGCAATGATCTTCTGCGGGGGCTTTTCATACGTCGTAGCGACTCCGTTCCCCTGACTATCATAGTTCTCTACCACCACAGGAAATGCCTGTTCCTGCCTGATTGCTGCGGCAGACGAAGCAGGCTCTTCCTGGTTTCCCATACCACATCCGCCAATCAGAAATGCTGCTCCCATGAGACAAATTTGTGCATATCGTTTCCAATTCATTTGTATTTCCTCATAAAATAATCATGCTACGCATTGCATTCTATTATGGTATTATAAAGCTATGGGTAACTCACAAGTCAATTGAAAGCTAAGATAATCATGGAAAACGCAAAAAAATATCTAACCATTCGCAAATTCAGTGAATTAACACACACATCCATTGATACGCTGAAACACTATGATGCGATCGGGCTGCTAAAGCCTGCCTATATCGGAGAAAATCATTATCGTTATTACCTGCCCGAACAGTCGCTGGTACTCACACGCATTTTGTTTGGAAAGAACGCATGCATTCCGCTCAAAGAAATCCGAGAATTCATTTTGGCAGAGCGCCATGAAGTAACGATAAACAAATATGATGAAATCTCCCAAACACTGAAAAGCCACATGCAGGAGACCACCGCTATTCTCAATACCATCAGCAACCTTCGCTACTACTACCAGCTTTCAAAGCGCCACGCACCAGAAACTTTATTCGATCTCTACCTGCCAGAGTGGTTTATCATTACCTCAAAGAAAGCCAAGACCAATCATCAATTTGAGTCCTCTGAATCCAATATAGCCAATCAACTTTTTCTGGAAGGATTTGCTGATGAAAAATGGCCGCATTATCTATTACAGGCACTTTTTACCTCTGACGACGTTTCCAAGAAAAACTTCACACAAGTCACCTATTTTTTAAAAATTGATCATCCCGAAAAACATAAGAAAGAAGAAATTCAATTCATTCCCAACGGCGAATGGATCTGCATGCTTTTCTACGTATGTGGACGAAACATGGCAGAGTGTGTCCACTTTTATCTGGATGCGCTCAAAAAAGAAAACCAATCTATTAAAGGCCCCATTTTTATCATGGACGTCGTCAACTGTCTCGTCACCTCAAAGTCAGAAGATTACTGCACCATGATCTATGCTATGAAAGAAAAACAAAGCTATGAAGAATATTGACACACGTGAAGTCATTATGATTTCTATTCGCCTATCCACAAAAAATCTCCAGACCGATTATTATCCATTCATTCTTGAACCAGAGGCACGGCACCTATTCTTAAAAGAACTGGCTTCACACTTCGCAGCCAGAACAGATCTTTTGGATATTCAGCAACACCTGGATGAGATACTTTTGACGCTGGACGGCCAGCAAACAGAAAGTTACACGTTTGCTCTCACGTTGCCACGCCTGATTTCTATCACTCTAGATACATGCAATGCCTGCGGTAAAAATCAGCAGTGGTTTCGCAGCTTGTCTGCCTGTATCGCAATGGATGCCGGTCTTTCCCGCCCTATCCGCCTTTTCATCTCAGACACGATCCCACCCCTCATTCAATGGACAGGCCTTCATGCTGACAGAGTCTCCACTCTTACCCAAGAAATGGCCGCCGGCAATTCCCCTTCCTGCCTGATCACACATGCTCTTTACAAAAGACTGTCTCCTTCCATTCAATCCAAGTATGCGACGCTTTATTATATCCGTCATATCTGCTGCTATTGCGCAGAGTTATAACAAAATCAGCACAAGCAAAAACACCCGAAGACTATAGCATATAGACTATAGCCTTCGGGCGCTTTCATTTGATAAGATTTCAAGAAAGTGCTTTTCCTTCTTCCACCCAGCTTTTCAATTCATGCATTTCATCCAGAAGTTCTGCATGTGTCAGCTTTTCATGCGGTTCATACTCGATAACGATGTCCGCATCCTCGGTATATTTCCCTGCCCAATGCATGATCTGCCGAATATCTGCCGTTCCATGGTGATAGTCCAGATGCTGGTCTGCTTTGCCATCATTATTATGTACATGGAATCCTTTGACACGTTTGCCGTAAGTGACCAAAAAGCGTTCTATATCCAGCCCGTTTACATGGGCATGTCCGATATCGATCAAAGACTGCGCCTGCGGGATATTTTGGAAGATCTGGAAATACTCCTCATTGCTGAAGAGATGCACGCCATGCTTTTGCCGGCACAGATTTTCGATCACGAAATTCACCTTCATCTGCGCTGCCATATCCGTCAGTTTTTTCATGACCCAATAGGCATTCTTCTGTTTTTGCGGAATTTCTTCCGGTTCAAATTGCAGCTGCGAATAATGGAATACCACATGGCGCACCTGATTCTGCATTGCCAGCGCAAATACTTTTTTATAGCTTTCCATAAGCCATACATTCTCTTCAGAGCCGATATCCGAGGTCGCCTCGATGTTCACATACGGACCATGAAAAGTCAAGGGGCATGTCATCTGCGGGACTTTGGCCGCCAAAGCCTGCCAATAGGCTTCATCATGTGTGAATGCAGTGAATTCAATGCCGAGATCAGGATCTTCGTTGCTCTCGATCCAGTCAGCAAATTCCGCAAAATGTTTCATCCCTACGATGAGATCACTGATGAAATATTTCATGACTACTCCTCCGGATACCCGATATTGGCTTCCGTCGCCTTATCAAAGAAATGCAGTGTATGCTGATCGACTTTCCAGTAGGCTTGCGATCTTCCTTGGAGAATATCGTCTCTCATGATGGAGATGACATCCGTTCCATTGACCGTAAAATAATATCCCACACGGCTTCCATAATCTTCGTGATACTGAACGGTCACAGGGATACAGCTCTCTCCTGGCTCTGCCTCAGCAGGAAGATCCCAGTCGCATCCGCCAGCTGCGGAAGCGCGACGCCATAAATGCTGTCTACGAGACCCATATCCGATAAGGTGATGTAGTTCGGAACCATGGTAACGGTAAACGGAATAAAGATCGTGCGATCAGAAGAAAATACAGTACATTTTTCCCCGTGAACGGAGAAAGTGTCTGCAGCTCATCAAATGCAACCTTGAGGGCCGGAGTTTTGGCGATCGTTTCTTTGATAGCCGGATCCTCTACGACTTCCTGACGAGGCGGCAGGTATCCGTTATTGATGGTCCACTGCTTTTATTTATTTTCTCAAGCACGAAAAAAGCCAGCACCGTGATCGGTACTGGCTTTCAGGCTGGTGACCCAAGAGAGATTCGAACTCCCGACACCTTGATTCGTAGTCAAGTGCTCTATCCAGCTGAGCTATTGGGCCATGTGGCAGGGGCAGAGGGACTCAAACCCCCAACCTACGGTTTTGGAGACCGTTGCTCTATCAATTGCGCTATGCCCCTATCTGTTTGATGGAAGTCATCATCCATGTGACTTGTATATAATAACAAATCTTTCTGGAAATTGCAAGGGGTTTTTGCAAATATTTTTGAAAAAAGATTTTGGTGCAAAGTTCAGGGGTCTCAGGAAAAAGGCGTAACGGGTCCTGTGAGGGCAATGGGGTGGTGCGGTGCGCAATAAAAGCACCGCACGGTCATACAGTATTCTTCCAAACGGAAATCCCGTTGAATTTTTTGAACTTTACACCATCACCGATTTCTACTTCTTATCCACGGAGGTGAGAAATTTTCGCGATCCGCAATTATTTAATATATGCGGTCGCTTTCAGCATGAACATGTTGTCCATCTTCTTGCCGCCCATATCTTTGGCGTTGAAGCCGTAGTTGGCTTCGACGAGGAGGCCGCGCATGGGGACAAAGGAAGCTTTGGCGAGGTAGAATTTCGCGCCGCCGTATTTCTTATCCGGAGAGTCGGTTCCCTGTGCCAATGCTTCCATTTTATCTGCAAGATACGCTGGCATGTTATGCATTCCATGCCAATCCCTGTAAACATGTCCCATGTACTGGTCAACAATGTCATTGCTGGAGCCGCCGAAGTAGGTGCCTGCCTGGCTGTAGACGTAGTCGACGCCGATGGAGAAGGACTTCGCCTTGAGGACATTCGCTTCGCCGTAATGGATGCCGTAGTTGTAGCTGTACGGACGTTCATTGTTCAGCGGAAGCTTTCTGAGGTTCTTGACGAATTCCCCCTGGACGCGAAGCATCGGGGTGACATTGTAGGAGCCGGCGAAGCCGTAGGCTTTCGCGATATGGCCGACAGGCCCGCAGGCTTTCATGCCGTAAGCGTGAACTTCCCACTGGCCCGGTTTCTTGTAGATATAGGAAGCGTAAGCGACCGGTACATCTTCGTCATCACCCCAGCCCATGGCGACATCCGCTCCCATAGGATACATGTAGCCATTCTGCACATACATGTTATTCTGCTGTGCCAATGTAGCAATGGCTTTATCCATGGCTACATTGGTAGCCTTTTCAGTAGCCACCTTTTTGAAAGCTTCAATTTCTGGCTGGGTTGCAGTAGGATTATCATGTCTATATTGCTGAACCGCTTGATTTACCGCGGTTTGTACACCGGTTGCCATTTGCCCCTGTAGTGTCTGAATTTTCGGGTTATTCTTACCCGCTTCCAGAATGGCTTTAGCCAATCCTTTACCAGCTTCGCTATCTTTCAGTGGAATGCCACGCATCATCGGGCCGGTGTATGCGTAGTTGATATTCGTCGCACGGCCGAAGGCGAGGGTGAGGCGGCCGCCTTTCAGGTAGTCGCCGAAAGAAGCGAAGACGCCTTTGACTTCGCCGTCATAGGTGTAGCCGGTGACGCCCATCTTGACGGGGAACTGGCCGATGCCGATGAGGTTCTTGGACGGACCGAAGGGGAGCTTCGAGGTATCCTGTTTCGGTCCGAAGTGGTAGGTGGTCCACAGGCGATTCAGGTGGAAATCACCATCGCCGTAGCCCGTGCGGAGCTTGGTCTGGCTCTTGTCCTTCGGATCGATGCGGTTCACGTCGTAGCTTTCTTTGCCATTCATGTCCAGGATGGTCTCGAGCTGTCCATAGAGATGGACGCGGTCGTTCACGGGGGTGATGGTATTTAAGCGGACGCGGGTGGAAAGCTCGTTGTGCTTCTGGACATTTCCTTTAAATACATTGTCATAGCGGTCGATGCTCTGGACGCGGAGCTCGGTGATGAGGTCGGTCGCGCCGCGCTTCTTTTCAAGCTCTGCGATGCGGACGCCGAGGTCCTTGAGTTCATTCGCATACTGAGAGGAGAGCTTGGCGAGGGTCTCCTTCTGGGAAGCATTCAGTGTGTCTTCCTTCGCCATCAGGCGGGCGACGATCTGCGCGATCTCATAACGGGTGACGTGCTTATCTCCGCGGAAGGTGCCGTCCGGATAGCCGTCGATGACGCCCTCATCGGAGAGCGAAGCGACGGCCTGATAGGCCCAGTCGTCAGCAGATACGTCGGTGAATGGATTCGCTGCGCTTACGGTCACTGCGGCGCAGGCGAAGCAGGCTGCAATGGCTGCTTTCAAAAAAGCGTGTTTCATGGTTCCTCTCTTCTGAAATCGGAGCCGCTTTCCCCACGGTGCGCTCTCGATTTCTCATGCAAAAATGTAATAATGAAACTTACGGATATCATGTGTATTATTTTCTATTTACAAAACTAAAACAGTATAGCGTAATATGTGGGAGAGTGTCAAGAGAGAAAGGGGTTCAGGTTGATGGGTTCAGGGTTCAGGGTTAGCCCGTGGGGCGGCTTCGTCCACTGATTATGAAGGAAATCTTTGTTTGAATTAGGAATTAGGAATGGTGGTGCGGCGCCAGATCCTTCGACTCAGTTCTCACTGCTTTGCCTTTACATGATCGAACATCCGACATTTCACTCCGCTCAGGATGACGAAATGCGCCGCGAAGTATAAATCATGGCGATGCTATGAGCTGGCATTTCAGTTACCAGTCACCAGTCACTAGTCACTCCTAATCCCTAATCCCTAGCTACTATATATAACAAGCAAATCACAAAAAATAATTTGCTTTTCCTCCTCTGCTGTGCTATGATTACTATCTGACTACATATCGATTTCAAGGTGACTTTTCAAAAATTGGCTTGGACGAAGCATGGAAACGATGGGAAAAGAAAGGGCACCTGAAGTGATCTGAATGAAATGACAGACTTAGGGAAACGCTGATTAAATCTGACAACGATTTAATCAGTGCTTCCCTATAGATTCTGAGGAGGTGTCCCTATTTGGCAACTAAGGCAGCACAGCTGGCAGAGTGGCTAAAAGAACTGCAGGATAGAGTGGATGCTGACGGCAATCTTTCCTATGCGGAGATCATGCGCTTTCAGCAGGAGAAGAACCTGACAAAGAAACAGTTCGACAGCATTTTTACACTTCTTCATGAGCATCACATCGAGCTTGTCTATGATGATGACATAGAGGATGATGCAGAAGAAGGCCCGACCGACGCCGATTTTGACGGAGATCCCGGAGACGATGACCTGTCCGACGATGTCCTTCTGGATGACAAGGATGGGCTGGAAGAAAAAGAGTGGGAAACGGAAAGCTCCGACGAAGCCTATGACGCAGCGGCCGGCGGTATCAGTGACCCTGTCCGTCTCTATCTCCGCGAGTGCGGCTCGAATCCTCTTCTTTCCGCAGAGGAAGAGATGCGCCTTGCCAAGCTTATCGAGCGCGGCAAGCATAAGGATGCGACGGAAGAGGAAAAAGAGGAAGCAAAAGCCGCAAAGAAAGAAATGGCCAATGCCAACCTGCGTCTGGTCGTTTCCATCGCCAAGAAATATCCGGGGCGCGGCATGCCTTTCCTTGATCTCATTCAGGAAGGCAATATCGGTCTCTTGAAGGCTGTCGATAAATTCGACTATACCAAAGGCTATAAATTTTCTACCTATGCGACATGGTGGATCCGTCAGGCCATCACCCGCTCCATCGCGGATCAGGCCCGCACCATCCGTGTGCCGGTACACATGGTAGAGACCATCAATAAGATGAACCGTGTCGGCCGCCGCTTCCTGCAGGAACATGGCCGCGAAGCGACAAATGAAGAGCTCGCCAAGGAAATGGGCATCAGCGTGGATAAGATCCGCGAAGCCAAGAAGGCGGCGCAGGATCCGATCTCGCTCGAGACGCCGATCGGTGAAAAAGAGGATTCCCATCTGGGGGATTTCATCGAAGACTCCAAGACCGCCTCTCCGGAGGATGAAGCAGCAGCGACCATGAGAAGAGAGCAGGTCTACAAAATGCTCGAAACGCTGACCGAGAGAGAAAAAGGCGTCCTTGCCCTCCGCTTCGGCATGGATGACGGCACTCCGAGAACGCTCGAAGAGGTAGGCAAGCACTTCGGCGTCACGCGTGAACGTATCCGTCAGATCGAAGGCAAAGCACTGAAGAAACTCAAAAAACAGGCACTGCCGATGAAGGTAGATTAAAAAAGGAGCTGTGAAGAAATGAATCCTCATTTCTTCGCAGCCCCTTTTTGCTTTGCTTTCATTTGGTTCAGGGTTCAAGGTTCAAGGTTCAGGGTTCAGGGCTCTCGTGGCGGCTTCGCCGCCTTTTTTTTAGAAGATGGTATTCTCGTATCGCAGCCTTCCCCTCTAGGGGAAGGTGCCCCGCAGGGGCGGATAGGGTGACTATGGCATGAAAGACAGCTGGGATAAGGTTTCCCGGTCACTCCTATGAGAGCTGCAAGTCCCCCGCGGCAGATGGAACGCGAAAATGAGATGATCGTTATTTCACATCGCCTTTTGGCTTTAGAGCGCGGGAGAAAGACAGGCATTGCACACCTTCTCTTTTTATGCTAAAATATCCAAATGCGTGGCGAAAATCATTGCAATCGAAAGAAAGCTGTGATACAATGCTACTGTTAGTCTGGACAGTCCTCTGCCAAATGCGATCGGCATGAATGTCCTGTGTGATAGGAGGAAAAGATCGTGAACATTATCGAAACACTGGAAAAAGAACAGCTCAGAAACGACATTCCTGAATTCCGTCCGGGGGACACCGTCAGAGTTCATGTAAAGGTCGTAGAAGGCAAGAACGAACGTATTCAGATGTATGAAGGCGTCGTTATTGCAAGAAAGAACGCAGGTCTGCGTGAAACCTTCACCGTTCGTCGAATTTCCTACGGCGTCGGCGTAGAAAGAACCTTCCTCGTTCATTCTCCACGTCTGGAAAAGATCGAAGTAAGACGCCGCGGCATCGTTCGTCGTGCAAAGCTCTTCTATCTGCGCGGACTCTCCGGCAAAGCTGCTCGTATCAAAGAAAGAAAATAAGTTCAGCAAAAAAGCTGCAGCCTTGGCTGCAGCTTTTTTAGTGGGTCCAAAGGGCGGATGCATGGCGGCTGATTCAAACAAAAACTCATAGATCTTTTCATTTATAGTATTTCGCAATCGTTTATGAATGTGTTAAAATAAGGAATAGTGCAGAAGAGGGTTTTCTCACGAAAGGAAACAGCTATGAGAATACGAACGATCACTGCCGCGCTCCTTGTGACGCTTGGAATGTGCCAGATAGCAGGAGCGAATGATATCCGCCATGTCTTCGTGGTCGATGACATGACGATCGAGCTGGAAATGAAGGAGCCTTTGACAGAGGACGAGACAGCGCCCAAGAATTTCACATCGGATACCTATGAGCCGCCCTTTGTACTCAATGAAGGCGTGGCGGTCATCGGATTTCCGGTGCTGCAGAAATCGGATGGATTTCACGACAACATTTACCGCATCACGGTGACAGGGATGGATGTGGGTCCGATCTATCAGATCTCCTACCGGGGCCACAAGCCGAAGACCTTCAAGGTGTACCCGGCCAAAGAACAGACCGACCGGTATCGGGATCGGTATGGAAGTTACTTCTGAAAGAGAGAAGCCGGAAGCGGTGCTTCTATGGGAGGCGCCGCACTGTCATTTCCGATCTTCCATTCTGATCTCCGCTTGCATATTTAACGAAGAATTACATACAAAGGAATCTAAACCTATGCATATCGTACTGGTAGAACCGGAAATTCCGGGAAATACGGGGAACATTTCCCGACTCTGCGCAGCAGAGCATCTGGTGCTGCACCTGGTGGAGCCTCTGGGCTTTTCCATCGATGACAAGCACCTGAAGCGGGCGGGGCTCGACTACTGGGATCTTCTGGAGGTCCATGTCCATCCGGACTTTGACTCCGTGAAGCGCATGCTTGCGGGTCATCATTTCTACTACAATACCACCAAGGCGATCAAGACGTATTCGGATATTTCGTATACGGAGGATGATGTCCTTGTATTTGGGAAAGAGACGAAGGGGCTTCCTGAAGAGCTTCTTCTGGAACATGAAGAGGACTGCATCCGCATCCCCATGATCGAAGAAGCACGGTCTCTCAATCTGTCGAATGCTGTTGCGATCGTCGCCATGGAAGCACTCCGGCAGACGGGTTTCCACCATCTCTTGAAGAAGAGTGGACGTTTATTCAAAGGAGGAAGCAGTCATGAATACGTATGACGCAGCTTATGATTTGGCCAGAGCCATTAAGGAAAGCGATGAGATGAAGCGTCTCACCGCTGCCGCGGATAAAGTGAAGAACGATGCCGATGCCAAAAAGATGGTGAAGGAATATATTATGGCACAGATGCAGGCAGACTATGCAAAGCTTGCAGGACAGAAGGACGATGAAAAGACCTATCAGCATCTGCAGGAACTGGCGGTCCTTGTCAGCAATAACAGCAATGCCCAGGAATATCTTCAGGCATTTATTCGTTGGAATCAGGTGGCTGCGGATTTGCAGAAGATCGTCTCGGATGCAATGGCGCAGGGTATGGATGTATTGGAATTAGATAAGAAATGACAGACTGGAAAGTATTTTTCGATGGGATCCTCACAGAGAGAGACATCAAGATCAATGAACCGATGAGCCGCCATACGACCTATGGCATCGGCGGCCCTGCTGACGTTTTTGTTATGCCGCAGACAGAAGAACAGCTTATTAAGATCCTCCGGAAGGCGGATGAAGAAGGTATCGCTGTCACGGTGATCGGCGGCGGCTCGAATACGCTCGTCAGCGATAAGGGGATCCGTGGCATCACCATTTGCATGAACCGTATGAAGCAGGAAATGACCTGCGAAGGCGAATGGATCACTGCCAGCGGCGGCACAGGCACGGGCACTGTCGCTCGCTTTGCGGAAAAGAACAGCTTGAAGGGCTTCGAGTGGGCTGTCGGTATCCCCGGTACGGTCTGCGGTGCGGTTTTCATGAACGCCAATGGCTATGGCAGTCAGATGAAGAGAGTCGTAGAAGAGGTCTATGCTATCACCAGAGACGGCAAAGAAAAAAAGACCTACGGCTGGGATGATCTGCACTATGGCGACAGCGACAGCGTATTCATGCACAATGGGGATATCATCGTCGGCGTAAAGCTGCATCTTTCTCCCGGCAATCCGGAAGAGATCAAGAGAGAAATGACAGAACACCAGATCTCCCGTCGCACCAAGCAGCCGCTCGAAAAGAGAAGTGCCGGCACCATGTACCTCCGTCCGCCGGGATACCATGTCGGACCGATGATCAAAGACTGCGGTCTCATCGGCTTCTCTATCGGTGATGCACAGGTCTCCACCAAGCATCCGGACTTTGTCGTAAACAACGGACATGCTTCCTGCCAGGAGATCCTGAATGTGCTGCATGAAGTCCAGAAGCGCATCATGGAGAAATATCATGTCCACGTCCCGCTCGATGTGCGTATCATCGGTGAAGGTGTACAGCAGGAAAGATAATAGAAGAATCGGAGAAGAGCTGCCTTGATGGGCGGCTCTTTTTGGCGTGTGTCTTTTTTTAACAGCACTGCCAAACGGGGACAGGAAATAGCGGCAGAGGGCCTGTCAGGCATCTGCCTTAGGGTCGCCATTCCTTCATAATAAATTTCTCATTTTCCCCCTTGCATTTCTGACTAAAGTTATGTATTATATAAAAGTAAGTTAGCACTCGAGATGAGTGAGTGCTAATAGTCCAAAGGAGGAATAGAAATGTTAAAACCATTAGCAGATCGTGTTCTTGTTAAAGTAGATACCGAAGAAACGCAGACCAAAGGCGGCATCCTGCTGCCAGATACAGCACAGAAAAAATCTCAGAAAGGCGAAGTCATTGCTATCGGCTCCGGCAAAATGCTCGATGACGGCACCCGCGTACCGTTCGAAGTCAAAGTGGGCGACAGAGTCCTCTTTGCCAAATATTCCGGCGTGGATATCGAAGAAAATGGCCAGAAATTCCTGCTTCTCTCCGAAAGAGACGTACTGGGGATCCTGTAATAAAAAGTATCTGGGGAGTTAGGGATGAGCGTAGGTGAATCCCCGGCCCAAGATCTTTCATCGATTGTTTTATAGCAAAAACTAGGAGTGACATACCATGGCAAAGAAAGTTCTTTATAATGAAGAAGCCCGCGCAGCTCTTTTGAGAGGTGTCGATCAGCTGGCAAATGCAGTAAAAATTACTCTGGGACCGAAAGGTCGTAACGTCGTACTCGACAAGAGATTCGGTGCTCCGAACATCGTCAATGATGGCGTCTCCATCGCTCGTGAGATCGAGCTGAAGGATCCATTTGAAAACATGGGTGCGCAGCTGGTCAAAGAAGTCGCTACCAAGACCAATGATGTAGCAGGCGACGGCACCACCACCGCTACCCTTCTCGCACAGTCCATGATCCATGAAGGCATGAGAAACGTAGCCGCCGGCGCAAACCCGATGGTCCTGAAGAAGGGCATCGAAGAAGCAGTCAAGGTCCTTGTCGAAGAGATCAAGAAAAAAGCTGTACCGGTACAGACCAAAGAAGCGATCGCGCAGGTCGCTTCCATCTCCTCTGCCGATAAGACCATCGGCGGTCTCATCGCTGATGCTATGGAAAAGGTCGGCAATGACGGCGTCATCACGGTCGAAGACTCCAAGACCATGGGCACCAGCCTGAAGGTCGTAGAAGGCATGCAGTTCGACCGCGGCTACCTTTCCCCATACATGGTCACCGATCCGGACAAAATGGAATGTGTCATCGACAATCCGCTGATCCTTATCACCGATAAGAAGATCAATATGCTCCAGGATATGCTCCAGCTCCTCGAACAGGTGGCTAGAAGCGGCAAGGAACTCGTCATCATCGCTGAAGATGTCGAAGGCGAAGCACTGGCTACTCTCGTAGTGAACAGACTCCGCGGCACCCTGAAATGTGCAGCTGTCAAAGCACCGGGATTCGGCGACCGCAGAAAAGCTATGCTACAGGATATCGCTATCCTGACCGGCGGCACCGTGATCTCTGAAGAAATGGGCCGCACCCTGAACAGTGCAACTCTGGATGATCTCGGCACCGCTCACCAGATTCGCATCACCAAAGACAACACCACCATCGTCGGCGGCGCAGGTGATAAAGACCAGATCGCAGCCAGAGTGGCTCAGATCCGTGAACAGTACAAAGAAGCGACTTCCCAGTTCGACAAAGACAAACTGCAGGAACGTCTGGCAAAGATGTCCGGCGGCATTGCTGTCATCGAAGTCGGTGCTGCTACCGAAGTAGAAATGAAGGATAAGAGACTGCGCATCGAAGATGCTCTGAATGCGACCCGTGCAGCTGTCGAAGAAGGTATCGTCGCTGGCGGCGGCACCACCCTGCTCGATATCCAGGATAAACTGGATACCATCGAAGCAGAAGGCGATGTCAAGACCGGTGTGAACCTCGTCCGTCATGCCATCGAAGCTCCGGTCCGTCAGATCGCTGACAATGCCGGCCTCGAAGGTGCTATCGTAGCTGAAAAGGTCAAAGAAGCTGGCCAGGGCATCGGCTACAATGCAGCAGAAGACAAGTACGAAGATATGCTGAAATCCGGCATCGTCGATCCGGCAAAGGTCACCAGAAGCGCACTGCAGAATGCAGCTTCCATCGCAGCTCTGGTCCTCACCACCGAAGCTATCGTCGGTGAACTGCCGGAAGAAAAACCGGCTATGCCTCCGATGCCGCAGGGCGGTATGGGCGGAATGATGTAATTTCGCATCGCATCTGAAAGATAAGAAATGAAAGATCCCCACCATCGATTTGACCGATGGCGGGGATCTTTTTGCGTGCGGGATGGGGCGAAAATAAGAAAGGATGGTGGCTTTTCCAAAGGACAGAAGCGTGAGATACCTGCATCGTCCATAGAGACCGTTGAACCTGTTCCCACCCTTATGCTACAATCAAAAGAAAAGTTACAGAAATGGAGAAGACTATGGAACATCTGAAGAAAGTCATCATCAGTAAGCGAGCGGAACTCGCGGCGAAGGGGGGACACCCGTGGATCTACGGGACGGAGATCGAGCACGCGGACGAAGGCATCGAAGCCGGTGATATCGTGCGTGTGGAGTCGAAGAAGGGGAAATTCGTGGGAAGCGGCTTCTACAATCCGCACTCGAAGATCACCGTCCGCATTTTTTCGACGAATGCGAATGATACCTTCAACGTAGCCTTCTGGAAGCGCCGCGCAGCGTATGCGGTGGATTACCGCCTGCAGGTGATGCGGAAGGAAGACTATGACTGCTGCCGACTGGTGTTCGGGGAAGCGGACCAGCTGCCGGGACTTACGGTGGATCGCTTCGGCGATGTGCTTTCCGTGCAGGTGCTCTCGCTGGGGATGGAGCGGCATAAGAAGGAATTCTTGGACGGCCTCATCGAGGTGCTGCGGGAGCGGCAGCTCGCGGTCTCCTGCGTCTATGAAAGAAATGATGTCAAGATCCGTGAGCTGGAGGGGATGCAGCAGTACAAGGGCTTCTATCGCTCCCCGCTGCTGGATCCGGCGGCAGAAAAGACACGGGTGGATATCGTGGAGAACGGCATCCGCTATACGGTCGATGTAGAGAATGGGCAGAAGACGGGCTTCTTCCTTGACCAGAAATTCAATCGCCTCGCTGCAGCGCAGATCGGCAAGGGTCGCCATGTCCTCGACTGCTTCACCCATACGGGCGCCTTTGCGTTGAACATCGCCAAGGGCGGTGCGGCGAGCGTGACGGCGCTCGATATTTCCAAAGAAGCCGTCGAAATGACGGCGCACAATGCGAAGCAGAATGGCCTTGCCGTCGAGGCCGTCGAGGCAGATGTCTTTGATTTTCTGACCGAGCTCGACAAGAAAAAGGACCACAGCTATGACTACATCGTCCTCGATCCGCCTGCCTTCACCAAGTCAGGCAAGACGGTCCATGAAGCCTTCCGCGGCTACAAGGAGATCAACTACCGTGCGATGAAGATCCTGCCGCGCGGCGGATATCTGGCGACCTGCTCCTGCTCACATTTCATGGGTGAGGAGCTCTTCGTGAAGATGGTGAAGGAAGCAGCGCGCGATGCCGGCGTCACGCTCCGGCAGATCGAGTTCCGCCAGCAGGCTCCCGATCATCCGATCCTTATGACGGTGCCGGAGACCTATTATTTGAAATTTTTCCTCTTCCAGATCGTATAAAGGAAACGCTGATTAAATCGCAGAATTCGATTTCACATGTATTTTCATGCAACGCTTCGTCATAACCCTCCTTAAATAGCTAGCTATTCGCGTCGGATTATTCCTTGCACTGCATGAAAATACAAGAGTAAAATCGAACAACGATTTAATCAGTGTTTCCTAAGAAAAGCGCTCAGCCGGATCGGCTGAGCGTTTTTGATTGGATGGGTTCGGGGTTCAGAGTTCGGGGTTCAGGGTTTTGGTGCGGTGTATCATAATAGGTAGCGCCGCGGAGTATGGAGGATGACAGGCTTCCCGTTTCCGGTTTCGCGCACAGGAACCGTTTCACCGCGAACGAAAAAGATTCCTCGGCTTCGCTCGGAATGACGATACGGGGAAGACGCTTAGTGCGAATAGTATGAAAACGTTTCGGTGAGTTGCGCCTCTGCCAGGCACTCTATCCTGCGTCTTCGGTGTGCCCCTTTTTCAAGGGGCTTCTCAGTTGAGGAGATTGATGCAAACCCTAAACCATAAACCCTAGTCCCTAGCTACTAGTGACTAGTCCCCCAGTCACTAGTCCCCAGTCACTAGTCACCCGTCCATCCTTTCTTTCAGATAGTCGGTAAAATTCAGGATGCGTGTCGCGGTCCAAAGGCCGTTTACGTCTTTTTCCAGCTGTACCTGCCAGGTGAAGTCGCGGGCAAGGTCTTTGTCGTGGAGTTTCACATAGGCGATGGCTTTGCCGTCCGCTTCTTCGATCTTGAAGATGTCGGTGAGAGAGAGGGCGGAAGAGCCGGCGTAGGCAGTGAGGGTCTTGACAGGCTTGTCCAGGAGGGACTTGGAGGCCGGGGCGCCATCCTTGAATCGGATCTCTGTCTGTCGGATGAGTTCCTTCACGACTTCTTTCTTGATGCTTTTCACGAGAGAGGCAGCGATGGCGTGTTCGGGAAGACCGTCGGCCTTGAGCTCGGCGAGCATGTCGTCCAAGGCATAGCTGTAGACTTTGGCGACATCGACGCGTTTGCAGAAGAGATCCCAGTCCTTTTTCTGTACGGCCTGCTGGATCTCTCCCGCCGCAAAGGCGGGCGTATTCTGCCAGTACAGGAAATACCAGCCGCCGGCAGCGGCAAGGAGGATCATGAGGGGGATGAGGAGCTTTTTGAAGATCGACATGAAAATGACCTTTCATTAAATAACGGAGGAAGGTACGGATTCCTAGTCACCCGTATCGAAGAGGGCTTTCTGCTGGGTGAATTCGAGCATGCCGTAGATGCCGCCTTCGCGGCCAAGGCCGCTTTCCTTGTAGCCGCCGAAGGGAGCCGCTGTATCACGCGGGCTGGCATTGATGTAGACATTGCCGGCCTTGATGCGATGGGCGATGGCGATGGCTTCTTCTTTCGGCCCATAGACACCGGCATTCAGACCGTATCGGGTGTCATTGGCGATCCTGACCGCATCGTCAGTGTCTTTGTAGGTGATGACACAGAGGACCGGACCGAAGATCTCATCCTGCGCGATGGTCATATCATTCGTGACATTCGTGAAGATCGTAGGATGTATGTAGTAGCCGTGATCGGGGCTTTCCGGCAGGCCGCCCGTGAGGAGCCTTCCCCCTTCGGAAAGACCCTTGCTGATGTATTCGCTGATCTTCCTGTACTGTGCCATGGAGGACACCGGCCCGAGCTTCACGCCCGGGTCTGTCGGGTCGCCGACCGTATATTCTTTGGCGATGGCGCAGAGCTCTTTTTCGATGAGGGCTTTCTCGCTTTCCGGGATGAGCAGGCGGGAGAAGGCGGTGCAGGTCTGGCCGGAGTTCAGGAAGATGCTGTTGAAGCAAAGGCGGATCGGTGCGCTGTAGTCATGGTCCTTGGATGGAAGGATCACGTAGGGCGATTTCCCGCCAAGCTCAAGGCTGATATGCTTCACGCTTTCAAGCGCTCGCTTGCCGACAGTGACGCCGCCTGAGGTGGATCCGGTGAAGGAGATCATGGAGACGAGCGGATGGGAAGAGAGCGCATCGCCCACTTCGCCGCCGCGGCCGGTCACGAGGTTGAAGACACCTTTCGGAAAGCCTGCTTGTTCAAAGGCATCGGCGAGGAAGTAGGAGGAGAGAGGCGTGTGCTGGCTCGGCTTTAGGATGACGGTATTGCCCATCAGCATCGCAGGTATGATCTTCTGTATGACCTGTCCCAAGGGGTAGTTCCATGGAGTGATGCATCCGATGACGCCGATCGGCTCACGATAGGTGGTGGAAGCCGCCATTTTTTCGACCATGGGGACGTCCGGCGCAAGGTCGATGTAGGACATGGTACGGACGTACTGGTACTCGACCTGCGAGGCTTTGGTGAAGGTATATGGCGAGCCGAGTTCCCGGATGGTGATGTCGATGAGGTCATCCTCCTGAGATTTGAAAATGGCGAGGAATCGCTCCATCAAAGTGATGCGTTCGGCGAGCGGCTTTTTCGCCCAGGCAGGGAAAGCGGCATAAGCGGCTTTGGCGGCCTTGTCTACGTCATCGCCGTTTCCTGCCGGAACGCGGGCGAAAATCTCCCTTGTGGCCGGGTTTTCTACCTCGATGAACTTCCCGGATGCGCCAGGGATCCATTCACCATTGATATAGAGCTTTTCATAATCCATAGCAAACACCTTCCTTTAGACAAAAGAGAGCCCCCTTGCGAGCGCTCTCCCCCTTGAGATGATGATGAATCAGTGTTTCCTAGGGAAACGCTGATTCAATCGCAGAGTCCGATTTGGCATGCATTTTCATGCAACGCTTCGTCATAACCCTCCTTAAATAGCTCGCTATTCGCGTCGGATTATTCCTCGCCTTGCATGAAAATGCAAGAGCCAAGTCGGACAACGATTTAATCAGTGTTTCCTTAGGATAGAATCTATCATCTTCCCGGAGGTGCTCTCTATGAAAAAACGTACACTGCTCCTGACGCTCGCCGCCCTTTTGGCAGCGACTACGATTTCTGCCAACAACTCTCTCCCCTTCACGGCCGCAGTCAAAGAAAACGGCATGTGGGGCGCAGTGAATGGTGCCGGCCAAGTCGTGATCCCGATCTCGTATGACCGTCTCGGCCTCTCACTCTCCGAGGCCAACGAGCAGAAGGAGGACCTTCTCTCTGAAGAGGGGCGTGATGATCTCATCGAAGCAGAAAAAGGCGGACTTCGCGGATTCTTCACCCGCGCGGGAAAGGAAGTCATCCCGATCTCCTATGAAAGCCGCTCCATCTGGAAGGAAGGCGTTCTCGCCGTCCGCGGGAAGGACAAGAAGATCTCCTTCTATAAAAAGGATGGATCGCTGATCTCTCGTGCCGCCTACGATCAAGTCTCCGACTTCGAGAACGGTATGGCGATCGTAAAGCAGGGCGCGACCTATGGTTATCTTTCGCTCGACGGAAGAGAAGTGAAGCCTGTCTATCAGGAAGCGCGCTTCTTCGAAGACGGTCTCGCCGCCGTCAAAGAAAAAGGACGCTGGGGCGTCATCGACATGACGGGCCGCTATATCGTCTCCCCGATCTACAAGGATACCGGTGCTGCCTTCCAAGAGGGACGCCTCGCCGTCAAAAACCAGAAGAATCTCTGGGGCTACATAGATAGAGAGGGCAAGGAAATCATCCCTCCCGCTTACAAAGCCGTCTCGCCAGCCTTCAGCGAAGGCTATGCGGCTATCCTAGGCGACAGCAAGCTCTGGGGATTCATTGATACCGAAGGAAACGTCACCGCAAAGCCGCAGTTCAAAGCTGTGCTGACCCCCTTCTCCGAAGGTCTCTCCGGTGTCAAGACCATCGACGGCAACGGCTATGCCAGACCTGACGGCACCATCGCCTTCATGGCAGACTACGACCAGCTTTTCCCCTTCAAGGACGGCCTTGCCGAAGTCAGAGAAGGCGAGGTGGAGACGCGCGCCGTCCGCAGCCGTCCTTCTATCTCCATCGGCTGGGGCTGGGGCGACTGGCTTGCCTTCCGCCATCACCCATGGGGCTGGGGATGGGGCATCGGCCTGCCCATCTGGTATCCCGGCTGGTACGACTACGAGACGGTCCCGTCCATCACGGTCAAGCGCGGCTACATCGACAAAACCGGCAAAGTCATCGCCAGCCCCGCCAATGACCGCGTCTTCCCCGCCGGAAGAAAAGGCATCCTCCTTTCGAAAGACGGCCGCTATGGCTGGGTCGACCGCAAAGGCACCTACATCGCTCATACCATCTATACCAGTCTCCTCCCCGATGAGGAAGACGGCGTACTTCTCGCCAAAGACGAAAACAAGAAATGGGGCCTCCTCTCCATGGAAGACGGTCACGAGCTTCTGCCATTCTCCTATAAGGAGATCCGATCCTTGGGCAGTGGTCTTTTCGGTTATAAGGAAGAGGACAAATGGGGCATCGCAGACAAAGACGGATCGCGCCTCACCGCCCCCCTCTACCTTGCCGTATCGAAAGCAGGAGAAGGCCTCCTTCCCGTCAAGACAAAGAACGGCTGGAGCTTCCTCACGCCTGCGGGTCATGAAGCCTTCCCTCATGACGACACCTTTTCTGACGTCACCCCCTTCTCCTCCGGTCTCGCCGGCGTCAAAGTCAAAGGCAAATGGGGGCTCATTGATAAGACGGGAACATATGTGATGCGCCCCGCTTATGAGGATCTGGATATTTTGTGACAGTGCGACAGACAACGCCATTCCGTGAAAAAACGCTGATCCGATCGCTTTGCGATCCGATCAGCGTTTCCTTATTCCTCCTCGATCTCGCCTTCGACCTCAAGATACAGCTTCTCGAGAGCATCCACAGTCTCCTCTTTGGCCTGCCACAGACCTCGCCGCGCTGCCTCAAGGAGCGTCTCGGTGATGCGGCTAAGCGCCCATGGATTCACACGCTTCATCCAGTCCTGCACCTTGGGATCCAGGGCATAGGCGGCGGAGAGCTTCTCATACATCCAGTCCTCCATGACATCGCTCGTCGCATCCCACTGGAAACTGACGGCGACGCGATTTGAAAGATCTGCCGCGCCTTTATAGCCATGCTGCATAAGGCCTTCGATGAATTTCGGATTCACCGTCTCCGTGCGGAAAATGCGCTTCGCTGCCGCTTCGACAGTGCGTACCTTGATGCGGCTCCGATCGCTGCTGTCCCCTTCGTAGGCATGCGGTTTCTTTCCCGAGCAGCTTCTGACCGCTGCGATCAAGCCGCCGTGGTAAGCATTATAGTCGTCCGATGACATCATATTGGTCTCATGGTTATCCTCATTCTTGATGGTGACTTCCATATGCGAGAGACGCTCACGGAAGAGCTCGGGCTTGTAGCTGCCATTTGACTTCGATCCGTAGGCATGACCGCCCCATCGGATGAAAACATTCGCGAGGTCATCGAGGTTATCCCAATTTTTCTCCTCCAGAAGCGCCGCAACGCCTGCGCCATATGTCCCCGGGGCATCCCCGAAGATGCGATACGCAGCTTCCCGCCACGCCTCTTCCTTGGGCGAGCCTTTCTCTTCCATGATCCGGCTGTCCTCAGAAATATGTTTCCTGACGTAATTATCCTCGGCATTCTCCGCAAGAGAGGCGGCGAGCAGCACCGCCCTATCCATGAGCGAGACAACAGCGGGCATGGTATCGCGGAAAAGACCGCTGATGCGCGCCGTCACGTCGATGCGCGGACGCTTGAGCTCCGACAGGGGGATGGGCTCCATACGCTTCACATAGAGGCTGCCCGGCTCCCAGATCGGACGAATGCCCATGAGATAGAGAAATTCCGCGATGCACTGCCCGTGACTTCGCATATTCGCACCCGACCAGAAGACCATGCCGACGCTTTCCGGATACCGGCCTTCGCTCTCGATATATTGCGAGATGACCTGATCTCCGAGCTCTTTTCCCACCTCCCATGCCGTCCTTGTCGGCAGACGCCGCGGATCGATGCCGTAGAAATTCACCCCTGCCGGCAGAAGAGAGACACCGCCCGCGTGCGGAGAGCCGGAGATCCCCGGCACAATGTAACGGGCAGAAAGCCCGCGAAGGGTATGCTCCATTTCCTTTTTTGTCTCTGCCAGACGCGGATATACCTCCTCACAAACGAAACGAAGCAGCGGCTGCTCCCTCTCTGTCCCCAGTGCCTTCGCCTTCTCTTTGTCGAAATGCAATTCTGTCAGCTTGCGGACCAGACCCTCTGCCTTCCGCTGAAGGCGCGCCATCCACTCGCCCCCGGTGAGACCATTCGGATACAGTGTCTGTGCCTGTCCCAACAGCGTATCTACGGATGTCCCCTCCTCCTCAGCCAGCAGCTCACAGATCGAGGGGATGTCCCCATTCGGCAGACGAAGAAGAGCCAATATTTCATGGATGAGCGTTTCCTCCTTCGGCATCTCTCCTAGAATGTGCAGTCCGACATGGCACTCGCTATTTTTGAGATCCTCGATATAGCAGTGAAGGCGCGAAAGATACCCTGCCAAATCCGCTTCCGTATACGGCACCTCACCGTCCAGACTTGCTTTCTCCGCAAGCTCACGGATCCTTGGTACCAGCCGCTTCGCCGTTTCCGGTTCCGATTTCTCAAAATGCGCGTACTCATCCATCGCCTGCTCCAGCTCAGCCAGCTCCTCATACGTCCCTGCCTCTTCCATCGGTGCAGGCAAATGATCCACAAGACATGCACCGCCGCGCCGCTTCGCCTGGATCCCCTCTCCCGTGATCGTCATATGATAGGGATAGATATTCGGCAGGCTTCCCAGAGCCAGATCAGGATAGCTTCCTCTATCCATCCCCGCACTTTTCCCCGGAAGCCATTCCAGATTTCCATGCGTCCCCACATGGACCACGGCATCAGCTCCCCATACATCACGGATCCACTGATAGTATGCCAGATACTGATGTGTCGGTGCGATAAAAGGATCGTGATAGATCTTCGCCGCATCAAAGCCATACCCGCGCGGCGCCTGCACCGTGAGGAAAATATGCCCGTCCATCAGCCCCGGTACCAGAATATCGCCCGACTCCGTCGTCATGACCCTGCCAGGCGCCTTTCCCCAGTCCTTCTCCATCTGCCGCCGCGTCTCTTCGGGGAAGGTAGCAAAGAGATCACAGTAGAGCTTCTTCGGGACCTTCTGACACGCCGCCTCCTGCTCCTCCGTCAGCATCGAGCGGTCATTCGTCGCCTGCGCCGTCAGCCGCTTCATGAAGGTCTCCGTGTCCTCCGGGATGAAATCGACCTGATAGCCGGCCTCCTTCATGAAGCCGAGCAGACGGCGTACGCTCTCGATGCTGTCCAGACCATACGCACTCCCGATGTTCGAATTCTTCGGCGGGTAATTGTGAAAAATGATCGCGATCTTCTTCTCCGCATTCGGTTTCCGGTGCAGTCTCGCCCATGCCCCCGCCCGCGAGACCATCGCACGCATACGCTCGGGGATGGGCAGGTACTCCACCTCCCCATCCTCCTTCACATGCTTCGCAGCGATCGGCATCCCGTGGATGATCCCATCAAATTCCGGCATCGTGACCGAGATGGAGATCTCCATCGCATTCATTCCCTCCGGCGATTCCTCCCACTCCTCCTTCGGAGCGATCAGAGAGTAGGCCTCCAGCACAGGGACGCCCATTTCTTCCAGCGCCTTGATGGAAATCGACCCCGACGTCGTAAAGGAGAACTTCATCACATTCACGATGGCATCGACGAGAGGCTTTCCCTCCTTCATGAAATACTTCTCAAACACCTCACGGATCGTCGGCATTCCCAGCTTCGGATCCGGCAGGCCATTCGTGAAGACTGCGATGACATTCAGCCCCTGCCGCTCCGCCTCCTCTATGAATGCCTTCTGGTAATGCAGGTCATCCCAGATCCACTCATCCCGATAGAAGAGAAGCCCCAGCGTCGGACGCCCCGCCTTCAGGAAAGCCTTCTCATACAGGGAAAGATCCGTCATGAATTTCTTCGCCATCCCCGGATGATAGATCCCCGCCCAACAAATCGGCGAGGGCGGCTCCGCATCAGGCATCCCCTGATCAAAAAGGGAACGCGCATAGAGCCACAGATTCTTGTAATTCGTCAGACCCCCATAGAACGAGTACGCCTTCATAGCCGCGATGTCCTTTGCCGCGACCCGCTCTATGCACTCCTCCTCTGCCGATCCCGCCGCATCCATGTAATACGGGATCCCTTCCCGCGAGAGAAAATGCATACACGCCGTCCAAAACTTCGTACGGATCGTATTTCCCATGAAACGGATCATGACCAGTGCGCTCCCGCGTAGTTTCTCTTCCCACGATGCGCTCCACACAGAGCCATCCTCCGTCTTTACGACCTGTGAGGATGCGGGCATCTCTTCATCCGCGATCAATTCGTTAAGCGCACGGCGCATCATGAAATAGCGACGATCAATATTCGTCATATAAATGATTTTGGGTGTCATAGGTGAGTCTCCTTATGCCTCATTCAATCATCCCATTCATCAGTCAAGCAAAAATGCAAACGGGCGAAATGCGAGAAGGGGTGAAATGTCCTGGCCCCTGATCCCTAGTCACTAGTCACAAACACTTCCGGATACACCGCCCGCGCCGCCGCTTCCACTGCGTCCACGACATGCTGGCTCATGACGTACTTGTACTTCTCCGAAAAAGGCACGAGCCGCCTCTCTTTGACCGCCGTCACCTGAGAGAGGGCAGGATTCGCCAGAAGCCCTTCCGCGAAGGCCCTCGTATCATCCCCCGCCTTCACCCGCCACATAGGAAGAAGGATCACATCCGGATCGATCTTTGGCAGGATTTCCAAAGAAAGATACGCATCTGCCCCTTTCGGCACCTCATACACCGCTGCCCCATCCTTCACATGCGCGAGACGCAGGACATCCGAAAAAAGCGTTCCCTTCTTGCCCAGGATCCCGCGAAATGACATGCCGAGAGCCACCCGCTCCTTATCCGGTGAAACCGCCGAGAGCTTGGACGCAAGAGCGGCCAGCTTCGACTCCATGTCAGAAACCAGCGCCTCCCCCTTCTCCTCTTCGTGGACTGCTTTCGCGACGCCGCGCACCTTCCCCTTCATTTCCTCTACCGTCGTCGGGATGGCGGAAACATAGACAGGGACACCAGAGCGTGTGAGTACCTCGACCGTCTGCATGGGCGTAGACGTCGAAGCGATCACCAGATCCGGCGCAAGCGCCAAAATATGCTCCGGCTCCATATCGACCGTCCGCCCGACCCGGCTGACCTCGTCCTTGGTGAGGAAACTGATCCCGTCATCTCCCGCATACTTCGAGTAGGCGCGTATGCGCGCGGAGGGAAGAAGCGCCGTCAGTATCTCATCCGTCCCATACGTGAGCGAAACGATGCGCGTGGGATGGATGGGCGCGGATATAGTGCGCCCGGCATCGTCCGTCATGCTTCGCGTCTCGCTTTGCGGCGCGGGCGTGACCGAGCAGGCAGGAAGAAGGATCGATGCCAGCGCGGCAAGTATCGTAAAAAGAAATCTTTTCCACATAGCTTCCTTTTGGCTCATCAAATAAAAAGCGGCGGCAGCCTTTGGCTGTCAGCCGCTTCAGAAGATCAAATGGCGTCCTGAAGGAGATCAGAACTTATGAGAATAAGACAGTCTCCAGTTGTAAGGAAGTTCCAGATTGCCATATCTATTGGCATAGTTCTCATGATCGAACAGGTTATTCAGAGTCAAAGAGAGCGTATCATTGGGCGTCACATCGTAAATGGTATTCCATGTCACGCGAGACAAGGACGGGATCTGCTTATCAGACGTGGGTCTACTAGTATAGTCTTCCCGATCTCCCAGATATTTCCAGGACAATGTGCTTCTAATCTTGTCCGTTCTGTAGGTCACAGATGCGACACCATCCAGTCTGGCAGAATCCTGTACCCACCCTTTCTTACCAGTTGGATCATTGATTTCTGGATTAGCATACGACAGCCCGATACTGTAATCCCAATGGTTATTAACCACCTGGTCGTATGTCACTTCTACACCTGTATTTCTAAAATTGCCTTTGTTAATGGCATACTGCAACCCTGTCTCTTTATCTATGTCAGACCAGCCGATTTTATTTTTAAAATCCATATGATAGACGGAGAATTTCAAACTCTGGTTTTCACTAAAATTGTGTTTGATTCCCGTTTCATAAGTCCAACCTTTTTCCGGCTTGAGTGTATCTGGTGCTGCTTTTTTGCCATAATATGAATCAACCGTCGGCATCTGGAAGCCGCGGCCAATATCTACATACCAGGAAGTATTGTCATTGAATTTATACAGAGTCTGGAACTGCGGATTAAAAACATTCTGATCCGAAACGGGATCCTTAATGATCTCAGCACGCAGTCCGAGCGTCGCACTGAATTTCGGAGAGAACTCATCGGTATAAGACAGATAGAATCCATGATTCAGACGATGGGCTTTTTTTGCTTTATTGACAAGTCCTTCATAGTCCTCTCTCTTGAATGTATAGCCGGCAATGAGGGTATCTTTCCCCAGTTCCCATGTTTTCTGTACATCCGTGATATAGCTGGACAATTCCGCAGAAGAGTCCACAGGTACATTCTTAGCGCGATCGAAGCCATCCACTTTACGATAATTGTATCCCACGATGGCTTTGATTCCATTCTCTTTTCCAGTATACGTCAGCCCTGTGGTAGCGCGTTTGTCATCATATCTATAGTTATAGGGCACATATTTCGGCACTTTTTTCGATCCCACATTGTAACTATTAGTGGAACTGCCTCTGGTGATATTCCCTTCCTGATACATCAGATGGAAACCGACTTCGTCTGACAACTTGGCCGCCACAGCAGCTCGATTTGACTGTCCTTTACCGATCCACCAGTCTACCTTCGATCCTTCCGGATACGCATTGCTGTGGTTAATAAGATCGCTATACTCCCTCTGAAGCGAGACAATCAAATTCGGCCCCGCGTAAGTCGCCCCATAATCATTATAGTAATTCCCCACGGTTCCTTTGAGCGTGACCGTTTCCTTTCCATCCTGTGGTGTCTTGGTCATAATATTGATGACACCACCCATGGCTTCCGCACCATAAAGTGTCCCTGCAGCACCTTTTACGATTTCAATCTTCTCGATCATATCTTTCGGGATACCCGCCAGTGAATTGTAGTTTTTCAAATTCATCGGGATGCCATTGACCATGACCAACGTACCACGATCGTATCCACGCACGACCGTGCGTCCAGAGCTGAACCCAAAGTCCTGCCCCGCATCCCCATACCCTGTGCTCTCTACGCCCACCTGAGACTGGATCGCATCGAATGCATTTTTATAACCGGCTTCTTCGATTTTTTTTGCCGTAACGACGGTGACATTGGCTGGCACATCCACATCCATCTTCTCCGTTCTCGTTGCCGTCACGACGACCGGATTCAGCTCATACACCGCTTCACCGGCAGCAGACGCTATTCCGTATCCCCCCCATGAAATTCCGGCAAAGACAAGCGCTGAGAGCAAACATTTGACATCCTTTTTCATATATATCCTTCTCTCTTATAAATAACGCAGACGATTTCAGATGTCCTGAAACGGACCATCAACGACTGCGTAAAAAACAAGGCTAGAAAATAAAAATGAGAACCTGAAAACAAGTCCGGCTTCGGGTCTCAAGGTTCTCATTATATGAAGTGATTCAAATCGTATTATTATTATTGTTTTATGCATTATTACGGATATTATTATGGAACATAAATCTTATATTGTCAAATTTCTATATTATGATTGGCATAGTTATAGACTCATAGCATTTAAAAGAAGTGTTTTGTCCCCTTGTCCTTCCTCCAGCCAAAAGCCCCCGCACCGCTACGCGGCCGGGGGCTCTGTGTTACTTCGTGAGTTCTTTTTCTATTTTTTCGAGCGCCATTTCGAGCGTATGCCAGCCTAAGGTCGCGCACTTGACGCGGACGGGCATCTTGGAAATATCCTTCAGCGTGATAGCGGCTTCGAGCTCTTCGAGCTCGCTTTCCTCCGTCACTTTGCCGCGGATCATATCGAGGAAGAGGCGGCAGAGACGAAGGGCTTCCGGAATGGTTCTCCCCTGCAGGAGCTCAGCCATCATCGCGGTCGATGCCTGGCTGATGGCGCAGCCGCTGCCGGTGTAGGCGAGGTCTTCGATGACGCCGTCCTTGATCTTGACCTCGATATCGATGTCATCGCCGCAGCTCGGGTTATGTCCGTGCTCATGGACGGTCGGGCATTCGATCTTGCGTTTGTTGCTCTTATCCTTGTTGTATTCGAGGATGAGGTCTGTATAAAGCTGTTTGAGTTCCATCAGTCGTCATACCCCATGACTTTCCGGACATCCTTGAGCTTTTCGAGGAAGTAGTCCACTTCTTCTTCCGTGTTGTAGAAATAGAAGCTGGCACGGCAGGAGGCATTGATGCCAAGGTAGATGTGGAGTGGCTGGGCGCAGTGGTGTCCGGTGCGGATGCAGATGCCTTCCGCAGAGAGGATCTGTGCGACGTCATGCGGATGGACGCCTTCGACTTCGAAAGCGACGAGCCCTTCTTTTTCTTCCGGATCCGTCGGTCCGATGATGTGAATGAAGGGGAGCTTCTTCATGCCTTCCAGGCAGCGGGTGACGAGGCGTTTTTCCTGTGCGCGGATCTCGTCAAAGCCGATGGCCTGTATATAACGGATGGCTGCGACAAGGCTGACAGCACCTTCGACATACTGTGTGCCGGCTTCGAATTTGGCAGGAAGCTCGGCGTAGGTGGTTTCCTGCTCATGGACATCTTCGATCATGTCGCCGCCCATCAGGAATGGCTCCATGTCGTTCAAGAGCTCTTCCTTGCCATAGAGGACGCCGATGCCGCCCATCGAGCACATTTTGTGTCCGGAAAAGGCGAAGAAGTCACAGTCTAAGTCCTGTACGTCGACAGGCTTATGCGGCGTGGACTGCGCACCGTCTAAGACGACGATCGCCCCATGCGCGTGGGCTCTCTGGATGAGGGGCTTCGGATCAAAGTCGATGCCAAGGACGTTCGAGACTTCGGCAAAGGCAAAGAGCTTCACTCTCGGATCGTCGATCTTTTTCAGCTCTTCTTCCGGGAAATGGCCGGTTTCCTTGTCGACGTAGATATAGTCCAGTGTCGCCCCTGTCTTTTGGGCGGCGCGCTGCCAGGTGACAAGGTTTGAGTGATGTTCTGCGATGGTGATCAGGATATGGTCGCCTGCCTTGAGATGTGTCTCCCCGTAGGAACGGGCTACGAGGTTCAAGGATTCGCTGGTATTTCTGGTGTAGATGATCTCCTTTTCGCTTCTGGCGTGGATGAAGTCACGGACGACCTCCTTCGAGGTGTCGTAGGCTTCCGAGGCAGAAATCGCAAAGATGTGCGCTCCTCTGTGCGGATTCCCATTTTCATGGGTGGTATAGTCCAGCACCGCATTGACGACGGGAAGCGGGCGCTGCGTGGTGGCAGCATTATCAAAGTAGACGATCTGATGGCCGCCGACCTTGGTTTTCAAAATAGGAAAATCATTTCGAATAAGTTCGCTGTTCATGATTCCTCCAAATATATGTGTAGCACCTGATTCAAACATTTCATGCAAGTGCCTTAGGGTTCAGGGTTGTAGTGGCAGCTTCGCTGCAAAATATATATTTGCGGCGAAGCTGCCACCTTTATTCCTCATTTCTCATTTAAAGCGAGCCCTGAAGTTTGAAAGCAGGGATGAGTAACTAGGGATTAGGAGTCTCAAGTGACTGGTGACTGGTGACTGGTGACTGGAATGCCAGCTCATGGCATCGCCACTATTTATACTTCGCGGCGCATTTCGTCATCCTGAGCGGAGTGAAATGTCGAATGTTCGATAATGTAAAGGCGGAACAGTGAGAACTGAGTCGAAGGATCTGGCGCC
>OLNN01000660.1_pt1 | contig 34550 bp, 31 predicted proteins | sample 1672141 | NCBI WGS metagenome assembly OLNN01 (sample SAMEA3136652, study PRJEB25190) | human gut metagenome | biome: human gut; feature: human-associated habitat; material: faeces | place: Austria | collected 2013
GTCCGAAGCAAGCTGAGAATGTAGGTGTAGGCTCTGTGATTCCACGCTCTGTACCTGCAAGTTTTGCTGTAAATCCTGACAGGAAGTAGTACTGTGTCTGCTCTGGTGTCAGTACAGATACCGGTGGAAGTACTCCGAATGCATCAGCTGACAGGAAGATTACATTTTTAGCAGCAGGTGCTGAAGATACAGGACGCACGATATTTTCAATATGTTCGATCGGGTAAGATACACGTGTATTCTCTGTTACAGTCTTATCTGCGAAATCAATCTTTCCATTTTCATCAAGTGTTACGTTCTCAAGAAGTGCGTTACGCTTGATTGCATTGTAGATATCCGGCTCAGACTCTTTGTCAAGGTTAATAACCTTAGCATAGCATCCGCCTTCAAAGTTAAATACTCCGTTGTCATCCCATCCGTGCTCGTCATCACCGATCAGAAGACGCTTAGGATCTGTAGAAAGTGTTGTCTTTCCTGTTCCTGAAAGTCCGAAGAAGATTGCTGTATTCTCTCCGTTCAGATCTGTATTGGCTGAGCAGTGCATAGAAGCCATTCCCTTAAGTGGGAGGAAGTAGTTCATCATAGAGAACATACCTTTCTTCATCTCTCCGCCGTACCATGTATTCACGATAACCTGCTCTTTGCTTGTGATGTTGAACATTACTGCTGTCTCTGAATTCAGTCCTAATTCTTTGTAATTTTCAACTTTTGCTTTAGAAGCATTGTATACTACGAAGTCTGGCTCAAAATTCTCAAGTTCTTCTGCTGAAGGTTTGATGAACATATTTGTTACAAAATGTGCCTGCCAAGCTACTTCTACGATGAAACGGATTGCCATACGTGTGTCTTTGTTTGCTCCGCAGAATGCATCTACAACATAAAGTTTCTTGTTAGAAAGTTCTTTAATTGCAAGGTCTTTTACTGCGTTCCAAGCTTCCTGTGTTGCAGGATGGTTATCATTCTTATATTCATCAGATGTCCACCATACAGTATCTTTTGAATTCTCATCAACTACGATGAACTTATCTTTAGGAGAACGTCCAGTATAGATACCTGTCATTACATTGACTGCACCAAGTTCACTTTCCTGTCCTTTTTCAAAACCTTCCAGTTCCGGTTTTGTCTCTTCCTCAAATAATAATTCATAAGAAGGATTGTGCACGATTTCCGTCGTTCCTGAAATGCCATACTTACTTAAATCGATTTTAGCCATCTTCATTTAACCTCTTTTCTTTTATTTACTGCTGTATATTTATAAATTCTGGTTTTTCATACTCTCCCACAACAGCATTTGCCTTATTATTGCATTTTTCCGCGCAAAAGTCAACACTTTAACAATCTTTTCAAAGCACTATTTTGCAACTCCTATATCGCAATCCGTTATTTTTTCTGCTTTTATTCTTTTATATAATTCAAAAATGCAAGATTTTTATAGAAACCTTGCATTTAGTAATTTTTATCGATTATGAATTTTATTTATTTTTAATATAAAGTTTTATACTTCTAAAATATTCTTTACTGTGTCTTTCATCTTATCTGCATCACATTCCAGATCATGCAGGATATTAGCATTCAGAATATCTTTGATTGCCTGTGGCATCTCACGTCCGGATGTTTCTTCCAAAACACTCAGAAGGCTGAATTCATCCTGATCAGCATACTTCGAATCGATTGCGCTCATCACACTCTTCACGAATTTGTACGGACTTGCAGTCGACGCGATCACACATTTCTTATCGTCGCCACTGTTCTTCTGATAACAGCCGCATACATACGACGCTACACTTGTATGCGTGTCCATAACATATCCTGTCTTATCGTATACTTTTTTAATATTCTCTGCGCACTCTTCTTCTGTTGCGTACCCTGCTGCGAAATCAGCAAGACGCTCCTTCATATCTTCTGTGATTGTATATTTTCCGGCGGATTTTAATGCTTCCATCATATCCTTCGTCTTCTGATCATCATCCCCGCTGATTCTGTAGATCAGACGTTCCAGATTGCTGGAGATCAGAATATCCATGGATGGGGATGTAGTGAGGATAAACTCACGGTTTCTGTCATAATCTCCTGTCTGGAAGAAGTCAAACAATACCTTATTGTCATTTGAAGCACATACCAGCTTATCAATCGGTACTCCCATCTGTTTTGCATAATATGCAGCCAGGATATTTCCAAAGTTACCTGTCGGTACTACCACATTGATCTTTTCACCATCTTCAATCTCTTCATTTTCCAGAAGTTTTGCATATGCATTGACGTAATATACCACCTGTGGAACCAGACGTCCGATATTGATAGAGTTGGCTGATGAAAACTGATAGCCTTTCTTTGCGAGTTCTTCCGCCAGTTCTGTATCTTCGAACATCGCTTTCACACCACTCTGTGCATTATCGAAATTGCCATGGATCGCTACTACGTTTACATTCTCTCCTCTCTGTGTCACCATCTGGAGTTCCTGTACCTTGCTGACACCATTCTTTGGATAGAATACGATGATCCTCGTTCCTTCCACATCCGCAAAGCCTGCAAGTGCGGCCTTTCCTGTATCTCCGGATGTTGCAGTCAGAATCACGATCTCATTTTTAACGTCGTTCTTCTTTGCCGAAGTTGTCATCAGATGCGGCAGGATTGATAATGCCATATCTTTGAATGCAATTGTTGCACCATGGAACAATTCCATGTAATAAGTATCATCTACTTTTACGAGCGGCGCAATTTCTTCTGTGTCAAATTTGCTGTCATATGCTTTATCAATACAGTTTTTCAGTTCCTCTTCTGTAAAATCTGTCAGGAACTGCTTCATTACGAGATATGCGATCTCCTGATATGTCTTTCCTTTCAGATCTGACATTGTTACATCCAGCTTTGGAAGTTCCGATGGTACAAAAAGTCCGCCATCCGGAGCAAGTCCTTTCAGAATTGCCTCTGATGCTGTTACTTTCAGATTAGAATTTCTTGTACTTTTGTAATATAAACCCATGCCAACGCTCTCCTTATTATGATTACTTTCTCTTACTGTTTGTATATTTTACCAGTCCGCCTGCTGCGATCAGTTTCTGCATGAACTCTGGAAACGGCTGTCCCTGGAATTCTGTTCCTTTTGTTCTGTCATAGATCTTACCGCTGTCAAAATCAATCTCTACTTCATCACCTGCTTCAATTGCTTTTGCAGCCTCCGGGCACTCAATGATCGGAAGTCCGATGTTGATCGCATTGCGATAGAAAATTCTTGCAAATGTCTCTGCAATAACGCAACTGACACCTGCTGTTTTAAGACATAACGGTGCATGTTCCCTGGAAGAACCACATCCAAAGTTCTTGTTGGCAACAATGATATCTCCAGGCTGTACCTTATTGACGAATTCAGGATCGATATCTGCCATTGCATGGCTCGCAAGCTCCTGTGCATCATAAGAATTCAGATATCTTGCCGGGATGATTACGTCTGTATCTACGTTATCGCCGTATTTAAAAACATGTCCTAAAGCTTTCATTATTTGTCACCTACTTTCTCTGGATTTGCGATGTATCCTGCGATCGCACTTGCTGCTGCTACTTCCGGTGATGCCAGATAAATCAGAGAATCTACATGTCCCATTCTTCCTACAAAGTTACGGTTTGTTGTAGATACACATTTTTCTCCTGCTGCCATAACGCCCATATGTCCACCCATACAAGGTCCGCAGCTTGGTGTATTGACTGCACATCCTGCGTCTACGAAAATTTCCAGAAGACCTTCTCTGATACACTGTTTGTATATCTTCTGTGTAGCCGGAATGACCATAACACGTACATCCGGATGAACCGTATGTCCCTGAAGAATGGCAGCTGCTTTTCTCATATCTTCCATTCTTCCGTTTGTACAGGATCCGATCACAACCTGATCGATTTTGATCGGTTCCATTGCCTCGATCTCGTCAATTGTCTTCGCATTTCCCGGAAGATGTGGAAATGCAACGGTTGGACGGACTTCTGAAAGATCAATCTCTACAATACTTTCGTATTCCGCATCTTCGTCCGCTTCATATACATGATAGTCTTTCTTTGTATGTTCTTTTAAATATTCTTCTGTCTTCTCATCTACCGGGAAGATTCCGTTCTTGGCTCCGGCTTCGATCGCCATATTTGCCATTGTGAATCTGTCTGCCATAGAAAGATTCCTGATTCCGTCTCCGGTAAATTCCATAGATTTATAAAGTGCACCATCTACACCGATCTTGCCGATGATATGAATGATGATATCTTTACCGCTTACATATCTGCCCGGCTTCCCTGTCAGTACGAACTTGATCGCACTCGGAACTTTGAACCACAGTTCTCCCATTGCCATACCTGTTGCAATATCTGTCGTTCCGACACCTGTCGAAAATGCACCAAGTGCACCATATGTGCAAGTATGCGAATCTGCTCCGATGATACATTCACCTGCTGCAACCACTCCTTCTTCCGGAAGAATTGCATGTTCTACTCCTGATTTTCCCTGTTCAAAATACCAACTGAGCCCCTGATCTTTGGCAAACTCACGGATTGCTTTTGAATTCTCCGCAGACTTGATGTCTTTGTTCGGTGTAAAATGGTCCGGAACAAGAACTACTTTATCTTTATCAAATACTTTATCTGCCATCTGTCTGAAGATTGGTAATGCCATAGGACCTGTAATATCATTTGCCATGACTACATCTAATTTTGCTTCTATTAACTGACCGGCTGTCACGCTGTCGAGCCCAGCATGTGCTGCCAATATCTTCTGTGTCATCGTCATTCCCATAACGAATCTTTACCTCCTTGATTCTCATAATTTTATACTGTATTTTAGCACAGTAAAAAAGGGCATGCAAGAAATTATAAATTTTAATGCATAATTTTTCAAAAATACATCTTCTTTTTATTTCTGTTTTTTTATATTATGCAGGTATGGAATTTCAATCGGATCAATCGGTGTTGCCGGATTTTCAATCTTTCCTTTCAAGGTTCTTTTCCGTTTTTTCAGAAGTGCCCCGCCCTTATTATAGAACCAGAATGAATACGTCAGGATCTTATGCGCTGGTCCCATCTTGTCTTTGGCTGTCTTTCCGTACAACACGCCTCCGGCCTCGATTGCCGCTTTACTCCGTATCAGGGCGATCAGTTCCGTCTCACAGGTCACTCTTTCCGGAAGAATGGTATAGCCTGTCCCTATGCAGTCTGGTCTGTGTGCGTCACTTCCGCCGATTCCCGGCTTTTTGTATTTCTCTGCAAGCTTCCTTGCTCCTTCATTCGATTCTGCTGATTCACATGCATTAAACGCCTCAATGAAATCAAACCTTTTGATCAGTTCCGGTGATTTATAAAACCTTCCCGTATTAGTAAAACTCAGATACTTTTCCCCGCATGGATGTGCCGGTCCGAGGATTCCTCCGTGTCTGTGCACAAAGTCAATCAGAACAGACACCGGGAGTCCCTTTATTTCCAGAAGACGCATCTTTACACCTTCCGGCATAATACAAATGATATGTCCCGCATCCAGAGTATCATACTCGATTCCTTTTAACACAACAAAATCTTCATGTACCTTGCCTTTCATATGATATTTCCAATGACGATAACCATGATACGTATCGTGATCTGTGATCAGCATCCCGTCAAATCCTTTTTCCTTCAGGGTTGTGATGTATTCGTCCAAGCTTACCCTGCTGTCTACTGAGCCTTCCCGCACATGGCAATGCATATCCAATTTCATAAGTAAGCCTCCTTAACTTTATTCTTAGCAACATTATAGCACATCCCTTATAACAAAAATACCCGTTGCAGATCTTAATTTTCTGCAACGGGTATATATTTTTTGCTTTAGTTAATATCATCCGCATGAAGAACTACGACATCCGAATCGTCTGTCTCGAATATCTCGACATCATCTTCATCCAGGAATCCGCCTTCCGGCACATCCGTCATTTTGTCATCTACATTTTCCTCATCATCTGTATCTTCCGGCTCCGGCTTATCATCGTCTATGTCAAATATCTCTGTCACCGTCTCTTCCGGTTCTCCCTGATCTTCCTGATCTCCCTGATCTCCCTGATCTCCGGCTTCCGTTTCTTCCTCCGGAGATTCTTCCACATCTCCATCATCGAGAAGCATTCTGGCCTTTTCTACTTCCGATTCCATCGAAACCTGTTCTTTGATCTTTTTCGAAAATATTTTTTCCCTCTTTCCGATCTTTCTCGACTGCATCATTGTCTGAACCGTGATGCCAATTACTGCGATCGCTGCACTCATTACATATCCGATCCAGCCAATCTTTGTCATCCCAAGAAGAAACGGAAGTGCCATTCCTGCTTCCACTCCTCCTACAATACCGGTTACAAAGATGACCAGGAATTCCGCAAAGATGACTGTCAGTATTGCGATGACCAGTGCAACCGCTGCGCAGATTCCAAGTACTATAACTGACCGCGCTTCCACAAGGGTAACAAATGTCCCCCATGATCCAAAGAAAGTCATAACAAATATTCCGAATTTTCGTAGTACTGCACACATGATACACAATACCACTCCGCACACGGCAATTGTCGCAACCATCTTTGTCGTATCAAGACCTGCCACTGTTCCGATCACTGCTCCGATCACTGCTCCGGTTCCAAGTCCCATCATCGCCGAAAGTACTCTTACAAGCTTCAGACCAAACAATGAAATAATCACACCCACTACAACAATCGCAATCAGCACACCCATTATCTCCGGTGTCTTCCCTGCAACAAATATACTCGTAGGCCCATCTGCCGAATTAAAAACTGATGTAAAGTTCTCCATATTCATACCCGTTTCTCCTTTGCCCCTTATTATGCTTTAAGAATAGAAAAGACTGTGCCTCCGAAGATTCACAGCCTTTGGTTCCTTATATCCGCCTCTAGAATGCTACTGCTCCTGTCTCTGTTCCATTAATAACATAGTATACTGCAGATTCTTCTGGTTTTATGTATAACTCCATCGTCTTGATATCTCCGATTTTCTTTCCAGAAGATGTCCATGCCTTCTTTACTCTTGCGATCATCTCTTTTTCTTCTACCTGTTTTCCAAAGTATTCTACAAACGCACTTACTTTGATTTCTTTTTTTGCTGTTGTTTTTCTCGCAGTTGTCTTCTTTGCTGTCGTCTTCTTTGTGGTCGTCTTCTTTGCTGCTGTCTTTGTCTCAGCTTCAGCTTTCTTGACAGATTCTGTCTTTACAGCTTTGTCTTCAACTTTTTTCTCGGCCTTCTTTGCTTCCGGCTTAGCTGTTTCTTCTTTTGTAGTCGGTTTTACTGGCTCGGCCTTTGGAGCTGCTGTTTTTACCGGCTCCTTCTCTATCTTCTTCGGCTCTGTTGCTGCCACTGCCTTTACTGTCTCTGCTTTCTTCGTTGTCTCTGCTTTTTCTGATGTCTTTGTCACTGGTGCAGTTACTTTTGCAGTTACATCCTTTGTGGTTGCTGTTGTTACTTTTTTTGTAGCCATTTCATTTCCTCCTAAATCTCTCTAAGCCTCGTCACCTAGTTGTCAACATTATAACACATTCTTCCAAAAATGCAATTCTATGCCACAGGCAGCCTTCTACACTCCGGTCAGCTCCAGGATCAGACCTGCGATCACAGCAATCACATACAATACTGCTATAATTTTTATATTTTCCTTCTTATCCTGATTCACTTTGAACAATACTACAAGCCCGATACCGGCTCCCGTGCAAAGTCCCGCGATCACAGAGGAAAAAGAAATTGCCCCGCTCAGATACAGCTGTGTCAGAATCACGGACGCCGCACAATTTGGGATCAGGCCGATCAAAGCCGCAATTGCCGGCTGGAACACAGTATCTCCAAGCATCATAGCTGAAATCTTGTCAATTCCAAGTATGTCAATACACAGATTTAAAATAAACGTAAATACAAACAGATACAAAAAAATCTTTCCCGTATGGCGAAGTGCAGGTTTTACTATTCCAGCCGAATGATTGTGACATCCACAGTCATGACAGAGTTCTCCTTCATGATGCGGCACTGCAATTTCTTTTTTAAAGAAAATATCTACCAGATATCCTGCAATAATTGCAATGATCACTTTTGCCAGAAGCAGCACACCGATCTTTCCTGCATGTTCCGGATTTCCCATTATAATAAGTATTGCCTCATCCGATGTGGCCAGAAACACTGCGATCAATGTTCCAACCGTAATGATTCCGCCCGAATACAGATTTGCTGCCATAACCGAAAATCCACACTGAGGGACACATCCTACGATTGCTCCTACAACCGGTCCTGCCTTATCTACTTTCACCATGAGTTTTTTTGTAAAATCACTGGAATAATGCTCCAGTGCCTCTATCAGCAGAAATGCAAGAAACAGGAATGGAAGCATCTTCACACAATCGATTGCCGCATCCAGTAATATATCAATAAACATTTCCATATCTACCGTCTCTCCTTTATTTTTTCATAACATTTTTATTCTAGATGTTATGGTCGTATTTTTCAAGCAAAATATGCAGTCTTACTTTGTATATTTTTCTCATTTACCCTGTAATTTTCAGTCTTTTTTTCTGTATAATACATTATATATAGACTATTTTCACAGAAAGGATGTGGCCATATGAGTACTTTTGAACGATCCTGTATATTTAACCGTAATATTTTTCATAATATGCCTAACATGCTTATGAAAATACTTCCGGATTGCAAAGAGTATGAGGATATTGTAAAAGTATGCCATACAGAAGGCATGCATCTGAAATTATATTCAGATATTCAGAATACAGAAACGGTACTCGGATTCGAATCATAATATTTAAGGGTAATAAGAAATGAGCGGCCTACACCGCTCATTTCTTATTATATCTTTCATTTCATTGTCCGTTATCTTTTATAGATTCCTTCCAGCACATTAACCGTTCCTTCGATTCCAAGAAGGCTTGCATTCAGTAATATGTCATGAGAACTGATGCTTCCCCATTCCTGTCCTGTATGAGTTTCATAATAATATTTTCGTTCTCTGTCCATACGTTTGATGCGATCCAGAGCTTTCTTCTCAGACACATCGTATCTTTCCGCTATACGTTTGATGCGGTCAGCCCGGTCAGCACAGATGAATACGTTAATGCAGTTTGGATTGTCCTTCAGGATATAGTCTGCACATCTGCCCACGATCACACATGGCCCACGTTCTGCAAGTTTTTTGATGATCTCCGTCTGCAGTTCATACATCTGCTCAGATAACGGCTGCACATATTCTTCCGAATTAATATAGGAAGAATATCCCATCGGTGTGATCAGATAACTGGATACGAAACTGTTAAGAGAAGTCTCATCAATTGCCTTTGCCGTCTCTTCTCTGATATCCATCTTCTCTGCTGCCATTCTGACAAGATTGTTATCATAGAGTGGAATATCCAGTCTTGTTGCAAGAAGATTGCCAATCTCATGTCCGCCGCTTCCAAACTGTCTGCCTATTGTTATAATCTTATGTGTCATCATAGGTATCCCTCCTTCGGATGAAAGTATCACGATTTCTTTGTCTCTATTATACCTGTTTCCGTCAGAAAATACCATATATTTCATTCGATTATTCTGTCAATTTTACACTACCTGTCGTCTTTCCTCTACCAGAAATCCTTTTTTCCTCAGTTCCTGCTCGATCAGATCCAGCGTCTCTTCGCTGTCGGCACTAACCTTATGATAATGATAATTAGATGTGATATTCTTAAGCGGACTTGACTTTCCGCTCCGGATATCTTCCATAAATGCGCCAACCTTTCTTCTGGAATTTAAGACCAGTTCCGCTTCCATTTTTCCATAGACTCTGTGATGGATCATTACATTATCCACACATCCTCCCAGATCAACGATCGTATTCAGTTCTTCTTCCAGTTGTTCATCCGTATGCTGGACTTTAAATATCCGGCACACTGTCTTCGGCTGATTCAATATATAGCCTCGGTTTGTAGATATGATCTCATATCCTGCTGCCCGGATCAGTGCAATATCCTGCACGATCACCTGACGGCTGACATTATAAAAGGAAGCAAGCTTTGTTCCTGATACCGGAGCTTTACTTTCCTGAATCTGTCTGATTATCTGCTCTCTTCTTTCAGATCCATGCATTTCCTGTTGCCACCTCCCATGTTCTTTTTCTAAATGATCTGCCTGTCCATGTATTTTCTCTATACACAGTAACTACATTATGATACCGCATGAAGATGCTTTAAGGAAATGTCTAAAATTGGAGCAGAGTGTGTCAATGCCCCGCTGGAAATATAATCTACACCAAGCGCAGTCAGTCTGCCGATATTCTCTTTTGTTACATTACCGGAACACTCAGTCTCCGCGCGTCCATCGATGATGCGGATTGCCTCCTGCATCTCCTCTGTGGACATATTATCGAGCATGATAATATCTGCCCCCGCTTCTACCGCTTCTTTTACCATATCCAGATTCTCCACTTCTACTTCAATCTTGCGTACAAATGGTGCATATTCTTTAGCCATCTGAATAGCCTTTGCTACACTTCCCGCTGCTCCGATATGATTATCCTTTAACAGAACACCGTCAGACAGATTATAACGGTGATTATATCCGCCGCCTGCTCTGACTGCATATTTTTCAAAAATTCTCATATTCGGAGTTGTCTTTCTGGTATCTAAAAGTTTTGTCTTGCTCTCTCCCAGAAGTGAAACCACCGAACGTGTATAACTTGCAATCCCACTCATTCTCTGCAGATAATTCAGTGCAACCCGCTCTCCGGAAAGAAGGACACGGATATCTCCGGTTACTTTTCCCATTAACTGCCCGTTCTTTACTTCATCACCGTCTTTGCAGAAAAATTCTACTTTCGTGTCTTTATCTAACAATTCGAAAACTCTCTGAAATACCTGTAACCCTGCAATCACTCCATCCTGCTTGCAAATCAGATCTACTTCTCCTGTTACAGCTTCATGCATGACCGCATTGGTGGTCACGTCCTCGCTTGAAATATCTTCTCTTAATGCCTCCATGATCAGATGATCTACCTGTAATGTCATTGTTATATTATTCATGTTGTGCTCCTTTACCCTGCTTTGTATTTATCTCTTTCATATCCGTGCATTCACACGCTGTACTCATTATACCATCTTACACTGCTTTTCGTTCAGACAAATTTTTCTTAGTTTCTTCCTTTTTGATCTTTGTTGCTGCACGTTTTGCAAATACAAGACTTTCTAAAAGGGAATTACTTGCCAGGCGGTTCGCACCATGAACACCATTGCAGCTTGTCTCTCCAACTGCATACAAATGCTCCATAGACGTCCTGCTATCCGAATCAACCCAGATTCCACCCATGAAATAATGCTGTGCCGGTACAACCGGAATATATTCCTTTGTTACATCATAGCCTTCTTCCAGACAGTGTTCATAAATGTTCGGGAAATGATTTAAAATAGTTTCTTTCGGTATATGTTCCATAGAAAGCCATACATAATCGGTTCCATCCTTTTTCATCTCTTCTCTAATTGCTTTTGTCACCACGTCTCTCGGCAGCAACTCATCTACAAAACGCTCTTTATTCTTATTATAAAGAACCGCACCTTCTCCACGTACAGACTCTGAGATCAGGAAACGTCTTCCCGGTTTCTTCGAATATAATGTCGTTGGATGAATCTGTACATAATCCAGATGTTCCAGACGAATGTTGTGTTTCTTTGCTATTTCAATCGCATCTCCTGTCAGATGTGGAAAATTTGTCGAATGCTGGTATGTTCCACCGATTCCGCCGCTTGCAAGGATTGTATTCTCCGCATAGATTTCATATGTTCCGTTTTCATTCTCTGCTTTGATTCCCACACATTTTCCATTTTCGATGATCACATCCGTCATCTTTGTATATTCATATATTTTTACATTCTCAAGCTTCTTCACCTGCGCAAGCAGTTTGCTGGTGATCTCTTTTCCTGTCACATCTTCATGGAACAGGATTCTCGGTCTGGAATGTGCACCTTCTCTTGTATAGGCAAATTTTCCGTCCTTCTTTTCAAATTCCACACCGTATTTCACAAGATCATTAATAATATCTCTGGAATTACGGATCATAATATCCACAGATTCTTTCCGGTTCTCGTAATGTCCTGCCTTCATCGTGTCTTCGAAATAACTGTCATAGTCTTTTTCATCTCTTAATACACAGATTCCACCTTGCGCAAGGAAAGAATCACTGCTTTCCAGATCTGATTTGGTAATTAGTATGATTTCCTGTTCTTCAGGTAAATTCAAGGCACTGAAAAGTCCGGCAACCCCACTTCCGACTATTACTACATCTGCATTCAGTTTCATAATACAACATCCTCTTTTCTATACTGCTTTCCGTTTACGGACAGTCCCTCCATATATATTCTTCTGACCGCTTAAACTTTTCACATTATACCACTGTTGTTTACATGTGACAAGACAATTGTTGTATTTATTCTTTACACGTAAGCTTGAGCTGATCAGAAGCAGCTATCACCTAGAGTCCTATTACCACATGTCTTGCCAGCATCGTAAGCCCCTGCGGCATGCTGGTTTTATTCTCCTTCATGACTTCCATCAAATCCATCTTCACTTCCATAACGTCAATCTCTCCCATATCATAGCCGTCTAAAAGAAGCTTTTCTTTGTCATCAATTGCAGGTCCTTCGATGTATTCCATGACCAGCGCATGCATGGTCGTATATTCCTGAATTTGTAAACAAAAAAGATTATTGTGCCGGAATTTCATTTCTGTATCACAATAATCTTTTTTATTTATACCTATTTATACAAATTCTCCCCATCAGATTTGATAACACCCTGATACCAGTAAAAGCTATCTTTTTTATAGCGGTTTAATGTACCGCCTTCTTCCTCTTCACGGTCTACATATACGAAACCATAACGTTTCTGATAACCATTTAACCAGCTTAAAAGATCTGTGAATGACCATGTACAGTATGCCAGAACTTCACAGCCTTCTTCAATTGCTTTTCCCAGTTCTTTCAAATGTTCTTCCAGATAATGGATTCTATATTCATCATGAATCTGATCATCTTCTGTCTTTTTATCAAATGCTCCCAATCCATTTTCAGAAATCACAATTGGCAGACCATAACGGCTTGTAATTTCACGGCAGCAAAAGCGAAGCCCCATCGGATCTATCGTCCAATCCCAATCTGTTGTCATAAGATATGGATTTACTGGATTCTTATATATTCCCTGCATTCCCAGTTCTTGTGCAGATCCCTTTACACCTGTTGTATTCATCGTACCATACGGCGTAACTCCATCCATTGGATTATACTCACACACACAACTCTGATAATAATTTACACCCATGAATGTAATCTCTCCGGCAGCTTTTTTCAATATCTCCATATCTTCATCTAAAATTTCCGGAGCATAACCTTTTTTCTTCAGATAAGCCATCGCAGCTTTTGGATAACGTCCATATGCATATATATCCATCCACCAGAAATTTTTCAATTCATCATAATCACGTTTTGCCATTGCATTTACCGGTTTACAGTCCAACGCATAGGATGCTACATACGCAAAGCTTGCACCAATCTCTCCTTTTCCACCCATTTCACGATAAGCAAGTACAGCCTTGGCATGTGCCATAAAAGCATAATGATTAACCTGATAAAAAGTCTTCTGGTCATCAAATTTTCCAGGCGGATGCTGTGCTGTCAACCAACCAAGAGAAGTAAATATATTCTGTTCGTTTAATGTAATCCAGTATTTCACTTTATCGCCAAAGTTTTCGAAGAGAGTCTTTGCATAAGTCACATAATCCTGAATGATCTCCGGGCTTTCCCATCCACCATACAGATCCACCAGTGCCTGCGGAAGATCCCAGTGGAAAATTGTCACCATCGGCTCAATTCCATATTTCAAGCATTCATCAATAATATCCCGATAAAATGCAAGTCCTTTTTCATTGACCGTACCTCTTCCTTCCGGATAAATACGGGCCCAGGAGATAGAAAACCGGTATGTTTTTAATCCCATCTCTGCCATTAATGCAATATCCTCTTTATAGTGGTGATAATGATCTACCGCTACATCACCGGTCGTTGCTTTATATGTTTTCCCTGGGATACGTACAAATGTATCCCAGTTTGTCACACCTTTTCCATCTTCTTTCCATCCACCTTCAATCTGATAAGCCGCTGAAGCGCTTCCCCATAGAAAGTCTTTTGGAAATCTTGTCACTTTCATTTCTTCCATATCCATATTCCTTTCCTTTACTGAACTTTGATAAGGTTACTTTCTTTTGTTACTTCTCCTGTTGCTGTTTTTTCAACTATTGCATACTGATCTGTGTTTGAAACGATCACCGGCGTTGTTACATCATATCCAGCCTCTTTTATTTTTTCAATATCAAATTCGATCAACACATCACCCTTTTTCACAACATCTCCTGCTGCTTTCTTCGGTGAGAAATATTTTCCTTCCAGATTTACGGTATCGATTCCGATATGTACCAGAAGTTCTACCCCGTTCTCTCCTACAAGACCTACTGCATGTCCCGTTTCAAACATCACATCTACTTTTCCATCAAATGGTGCATAGATCACTCCATTTTCCGGAACAATTGCCGCACCTTTTCCAAGAATTTCCTGTGCAAATGTTGCATCTGCAACTTCTGACAGTGAAATTGCTTTTCCTTCTGCCGGACTTGCAATATCAATCGCATTCTCCATTACTTTTACTTCTTCTTTGCTTTCTGTTTCCAGCATGTCTAATTCATCATCATCATCTACTACATCTTCAAATCCAATGATCATTGTCGCAATGAATGCAACCACTATTGTAAGGAGAATCGTAAGTGCTGCAAATAACAGACTCTGCGGTTTCCCTTTTTCTACATACTGAACGATTGTTACGATCGCAGGTGTCGCAATACCAAAACATTTCATCTGGAAAAATCCACCAAATAATCCACCCGCAGCAGCACCGATACATGCTCCTAACATCGGACGTTTCAAACGTAATGTTACACCATACAGAGCTGGCTCTGTAATTCCTGCAAATAATGCCGAAAATGCAGAAGATCCGGCAATCTGTTTAAAATCTTTGTTCTTACTCTTTACTGCTACTGCAAGCGATGCAGCACCCTGTGCCATGTTAGAGCAAAGTTCTCCGATACAGATAAAGTTTTCAAATCCTGTGGAAGCAATCATTCCCAGTTTGATTGGTGTAAATGCATGATGCATACCTGCCATAACAACGAAAGGATATACACCCGCCACAAGACCGATCGCAATAAATCCAAGTTTATCATGAATTGTATAAACAACTGTTGATAATACGTTACCACAGATTGCACCTAAAGGTCCAAGAATAATCAATGCAATAGGTGCTTCGATCAGCACTACCAACATCGGTTTTAAGAAGTTCTTGGTTACTACCGGTGTAATCTTATCTACCAGACGCTCGACATATTTCAGCGACCATACTGCCAGAATAATCGGAATAACAGAATAAGCATAAGATGCATATGTTACCGGAATAAATTTAAGAAATTTTACAGTTTCTTTTGCATCATTTGCACTATTCATGAATGAAATAAAATTTGGATGCAACATAATCAACGCTATACTTGCCGCATAATACATATTCGTTCCAAATTTTTTAGATGCAGATATCGCAATCAATACCGGCATAAAGAAAAATGCGCCGTCACCCATAACACTTAACAGATTATAAGTATCACCTTTTGTACTCAGAACACCGATCATTGGAAGTAATGTAAGAAGTACTTTGATCATTGCAGCTCCGATGATTGCCGGAATAACCGGTGCCATGATACCGGAGATTGTATCCATCAACATAGAAAATACATTCTGTTTTTCCTTATTCTGTGGTGCTTTTTTCGGTACTTCGTTTGAAAAATTTCCAAGCTTATTAAGCTCTGCATAGACATTTGCCACATCATTACCGATGATAATCTGATACTGACCGGCTTTTTTCATGATTCCCATAACGCCTTTGGTCTTTTTCACTGCTTCATCGTCTACAATTGATTCATCTTTTAATGTAAAACGCAATCTCGTCATACAATGTACCAGGCTGATTACATTTTCCTTTCCCCCGACTCTTTGGAGGATTTTTTTTGCTATACTTTCGTAATCCATTTTCATTTACCTCAATTTTCTTTTTTATTTTTTCATATATATAACAAAGACCCGACTTAAAAGAGCATACGCTTCCCGGGAGCGCTGCTTTCTTTTAAGTCAGGTCTTGCTTAACTGAATAATAACAAACCTGCAATCTATTCTGATTGTTCATCTAATATTCTTTTAATGTGTATTAATAAATATAATCTTTCATCTATTGTCAATTTGTAGGAATACTGTTTTTCAATATATTCCACAATTTTTCTGACTCCTGAATAAGCATATTCATTCTCTTCTATCAATACTTTGTATATTTCCTGCATGCTGTCTTGATAAATGGTATTATCAAATACTCTGGTCGCAAAAAATTTCAAATGAGTTAGAAACCGTTCATACGATATCGATTTCTCGTTAAATTCTATCTTAAAATGGATTCTGACAATCTGAAGAACTGCATTAATCAATTTCGTAATCTTATTAACATCTACATTACTTCCGCTGTCAAGTTCGGCCGAAACGATGTGCATCGCTATAAATGCAGCTTCGTCTTCCCCTAGATTCTCATCATTTTGTTCCTGTATCCATTGTACTGCCCTTAATCCAATTTCATATTCTTTTGGATAAAATTTACGGATCTCAAGTTTCATCATATTTTTTAATGCTATATTCTCACGATATCTGTCAACTGCGGAATTGATATGATCTGTAAGTGTCACATACAGGGAATCCCTGACTTTCAATCCTTCCTCCCTCGCTGTCTTTACGATACGGCTTACAATCTCCAAATATTCTTCTGATATTTCTTTTACTACTTCCTGCAGTCTCCTGCTGTCATCGACACTCTCCAGATAATAAGTTTTATCCGCCAGTGCTTCATCCAGATTTTCACCCTTCTTTTTCTTGAACCCGATTCCTGCTCCTGTTATGATCAGTTCTCTTCCCTCCTGATCACTACTGACAACTGCATTCGTATTCAGAACTCTGACTATTTTCACAGCCATTCTCACCTCTAATTCAATCTTAACAACCATTGATACAATATGATAAAAAAAAGACTGCCCATAATACAAAATCTCTTGATCTCTTGCACTATAAACAGTCTTGCTTACCATTACGTAATAACAAACTTGTTATTATATTACCAATAATACCTGTCTTTGTCTATATTCTTTTTATTTTTCGTCATAACCAATAAATTTACCATTTTCTTTTTGTGTATTTTCACAACTATTTTATTCCTTTCTTCTCAATAATGAACTTCACTTCACCTTTCTGCCTTCCTCTTTTTATATTCAATTACTTCTGTCATACGTTTCTATGCGTTCTTTTGATTATTCCACATTCTTTAACGCTTCATCCATCGGAACCTTTTTGATCTTCCGATATTCCAGAAGTGCTACCGCCACATAGGTAATAAATCCAACCAGGAACATTTCCACATATATTTTCGGATCGATCCACAGTGTGATCCAACCTGTCATACTTGACATCATCATTGCACGGAAGATCACATTCATCACTGCCTTTTCAATCGGAAGACTTATAAGCAGTTCTATGATAACCACAAGCATTGTCGACATAATATACAGCCTGCTGATCTCTCCGTTCGTATATCCAAGTATCTTTGTCATAGAGATAGACTGTGCATTTTTCTCGATAATGATCTTTGACAACAGATAGATGACGATCATATAGATCATGACTGCAAATCCATTGACCAGTCCCATCATATTTCCCATAGATACGTCCAACTGTCTCGAAACCTTCGTCAATGCCTCCAGATCGATCACGGTGCCGATGTATTTCTCATCAATATCCCTGATCTTTGTATTTGAAAAATACCCTGCATAATAATCATTTCCAAGATCAAATGTCCTGTTCAGCTTATCACGACTCATAAATACACTGACAGCTCCGCTGTAATTATAGATTCCGTCTACTTTAAATGTATAACGTTTCCGCTCGTATTTTTCTTTTAACGTGATCTTATCTCCCGGTTCCACCTGATATTTGTCTGCATATGCAGCTGATACATAGACTCCTTTCCCCAGATCTGCCTTGATATATCTGCTGTCCGGTTCTACTCCGTACAGCATCACTTCTTCACTCTTCGCCTGTCCCGGAATTGTATTTAATGTATATGCGCTGAATTTTTCTGCAGTTTTATTCTCTGTCTCTGTCCCGTTGGAATACTGCATCAGTGCCAATAAACTTTCCAGTTTACTTCCACTCATTGCCTCTGTCGGAACCTCAAGTATATACTGATATTTCGCCAGCATATTTCCCTGAATTTCTTCCTGATAATGATCCAATACGGATGGCAGCAACAATCCGAAGAATAATAACAGATTAGCAAACAGGATTCCTACAAACAGCACCATATAATTACTGATATTCTGGAAAATAACTCTCAGACGGAATCTTCGGAAAATTCCAAGCTTTGTGCTCAAATGTACCGCTCTCTTCTGTTTTCGGGAAGAAAGATCTCTTCTTATAAACTTAAGTGGTGACAGTCTTAATTTGTAATATAAAATACCATAGTTAATGGTCAGCATAATAATAACCGGCACAACCGTCGTCATCCAGAATGCTTCCGCATTCCAGATCGTTACATATGTCGGAAGGCTGTAACTTCCATAGTACATACCGGCACATATCTGCTTTAATAACGTATATCCAAGAATATTTCCAACCAGCGCACCGATCAGCGTGATCACAACCGGAAGCGACATATAATGTATGATCAGTTCACGTCTTGTATACCCGGATGCACGAAGCGTACCGATAACTCCGGCTTCTTTTCTTATCGTATTACTGATCGTAATTCCAAAGACAAATGCAAGAATTGCCATTACGATATAAAGCAGCATAACCATCATCGCACGGTCACTTCCCATATCATCCCCGGTAAAACAGATCGACTGATTCTGAAATTGCGGCACAAAACTTTCCAGCGTCACAACACCAGTCATGTCTTCCATCAGATCTTCTGCCATTTTCTTTTCTTTCTTCTCTGTTTCCGGTTTTTTATCATAAACCCAGGCGTAATTATACTGTAGTTTCACCTGGTTTAATGCTTCAAAAGCTTTGTCCGTAACGATCGCCACTCCAAACTTTACAGAATCAAACATCGTATCATTATTATTCTGAAATAATGCACTGTAATCCGAAAGAGCCACTAGTCCTGTAATCCGAAATGCCTTCTTTCCACTTTTTACCCTGTCTCCGATTTCCAGGCTGTTATTCTCTGCATACATACGGTCCACGGCAATCTCACCAGACTTTTCCGGCATCCTTCCTTTCATCAGACATACCTTATCTACATCTTTCCGGTTCTTAAAAAACCGCACAGTGCTTCCGTTCGTCAGCTTTTGTTCTATATAAAAATTCTCATATATTTTTACATCCGATTTTTCGATGTCTTCTTTCTGTGTTATAGTCAGCTTCTTTTTCGTCCGGAAATACCCATCTTCTATATTATATTTCTGAAAGCTGTCATCGTATGCCCGGATCATACTTCCATCCGCCACTAGAAATCCGGATACAAATGCAATTGTGATTGCCATCATGATAAAGACAACTAAATACTTTCCAAATTCACTTTTAAGTTCCCGCAGTAATCTTTTTCTTAAAGGACTTTTCACTTGTCATGTCCCCCTTACCATTCCAGATCGATTGCCGGAATCTTCACTTCATTTCTGTAATTTTTCCGGATCATTCCATCTCTAAGCTTCACTACTCTGTCGGCCATGTCTTTGATCGCATCATTATGTGTAACCATAATAATCGTATTGCCATATCTCTGATTGACCGTCTCGATCAGTTTCAGAATTTCCTTTGATGTATGATAATCCAGAGCACCGGTCGGCTCATCACACAACAGAATATCTGGATTCTTGACGATTGCACGTCCGATTGCAGTTCTCTGCTGCTGTCCTCCTGATAACTGATTCGGCAGTTTTCTCTGATGTTCGTAAAGTCCCAGCGTATGTAATAATTCATCCACATCTAATGGCTGCTCACTTAAATATGCCCCCACTTCAATGTTCTCCCGTACCGTCAGATTCGGTATCAGGTTATACATCTGGAAAATATATCCCAGATGCTTTCTTCTATACAGTGAAAGTTTCTTCTCCGTCATATCCTCCAGACGTTCGCCTTCAATCGTAATACTGCCCTCGTCCGCACCATCAATTCCTCCGATGATATTCAGTAATGTTGATTTACCAGACCCCGACGGCCCCAGTAAGACACAGAATTCCCCTTTTTCTATATTCAGATCCAGCCCTTTCAACACATTTACGCGGCTGTCTCCTGTTCCAAATGATTTTTTGATTCCTCTTATTTCCAGAAACATTGTTCTCCTCCATAGTTATATTTATATAACTAATGTTAGTTTAAACTTATTTATTTGTCAACGAAATCATTTTCGAAACTCTTTTACAGGACTTTTTCAGAAAAATCGAGTACATATACATATTAAGAAAGGATGGCGTCCTACGTACGTCATCCTTTCATTCCCCTCTTCGGGATCTAGATTGTTTTTATACATTTTATTATATCGAAACGATTGCTTTGAACTGATCACAGTCAATCTTAATATCAAATTCTCCTCCCAGTGCTTTCGCATAGGTACTTACGATTGCAAGTCCCAGTCCGTTACCCTCACTGGTTCTTGCCTTGTCGCCTCTTGAAAACCGTTCGATGATATCTTCTTTTTCAAAATCCATCTCATATCCAGATGTATTCGTAATCTCCAATACCATTTTCTGATCTGTACCCGCTTCCTTTTTATATGTCTTGATAAATACCCTGGTTCCTTTCGCCGAATACTTCAGCGCATTTTCCACCAAATTCTGGCAGATCCGGTAAAAATATGAATTATCAGAATAAATTGCCGTATCTTCTTCCGTAAGCTGAGTTACAAATTTCAGCCCACTTTCTTTTATCCGGTCATCCATATCTGCAAATATCTGTTCCATCAGACGATTAAGCTCAAAAGTTTCTTTGTGAAGTTCTACATTCCCACTACTCGCTTTTGCAAGCGAAAACAGGCTGTTGATCATCTCACCAAGCTTTCCTGCTCTTGTCGATATCACGTCTACATAGTCCCTCACTACATCACTTAATTCTTCTTTTTTGATCAGTTCCAGATATCCGACGATGGAAGTCAGCGGTGTCTTCAGATCATGCGATACATTTGTGATCAAGTCTACTCTTAACTGGTCACTTCTCGATACCTTTTCCAGACTCTTCCGTTCAATCTCCAGCGCCTGTTCCAGACGCTTCTGAAAGAAGCTCTCCGTCTGCTCCATGATCTGATCCAGTTCATTTCTCCAGTATCTCTGGATCACTTCCCGGCAGCAGATATATTCTATAAACACCGTTGCTACCATCATATATCCGGCTGCATAATTCCATCCCCATCCGCTGCTGTAACTGATAAAGAAAAGATATGCCGCTGCTGCCGACAGTTCTACCGCCAGTATATTCCGGAATCTTTTTTCCGACTGTTTTTCTTTCGCCTTCCAGGTCTGATAATAGATACTGTCTTCTGTATCCTGCAGATAGGTCTCTGCACTCCCTTTCTGACTCCAGTTCCGATATCTCAGTTTCATATACCTGCGTACGAGCAGGCAGATTCCCGGCTGCACCAGGATATTGCCGATCAGGCAGATTCTCCATACGCCCCATGTACTGAAATAATATCTGTTCACTAACATCACAAAGAACAGGAAGCTTCCAATTATAAACATTAGAGCTCCAAATACGCAATCATAATATTCTTTTATAAACTTTTTAATTGCTTTTACCATATTTTTCCATTTTGTATCCAATTCCCCACACCACCTTTACATATCTTGGCTTCTTCGTATCAATCTCCACCTTTTCCCTGATATGACGGATATGTACCATTACAGTATTCTCTACTGCATAATCTGCTGTTTCCTGCCATACATTCTCATAGATCTGCTCCGCCGGAAATACCTGCCCGGGATGCGTCATCAATAGCTCCAGGATCTTATACTCCGTTGCCGTCAGATGTACTTCTTCTCCCTCAACAAAGATGACTCTCTGCTTCTTATCCAGTACCAGACCGCCATTCACGACCTGGTCCGGATCTTTCTTTTTCTCCGTTTCTCCGCCGCTCCATGCACGGTATCTGCGTAAATGCGCTTTCACTCTGGCGATCAACTCCGCCGGATTATACGGCTTCTCAATATAGTCATCTGCTCCGAGCGTAAGTCCCGACACCTTATCACTTTCTTCTGTCTTGGCCGACAGGATGATCACCGGGATCCTGCTTTTCTCACGCAGTTTCATCAGCGCTGACAGACCATTGAGTCTTGGCATCATCACATCCAGAAGGATCAGGTCTACATTCTCCCGCTCCATGATATCCAGTGCTTCCATACCGTCATAAGCTTTCAAAGTCTCATAGCCTTCATATTTTAACAGTTCACTGATGGAATAGACGATTTCTTTGTTATCATCTACTACTAATATTTTTTCTTCCTCCATTTCTTTCGTCTCTCCCCTCTTTTTCTTTACAGCCATACTATACCGCTCATGATTTAAATATTTCCCGATACAATTCTTAAAAATTTCTTACAATTCATCCTCACTGTGCAGGGACGAATAAAATGCAATTCCAAGTATCACCGCTCCTCCGACCAGTTCCCTGACTGTCGGGATCTCTCTTAAGAACAGAAGTGCAAATACGATGCCGTACACCGTCTCCATTCCTGAGATAATTCCCGCTGTCTGTGCTTTCACACCCTTTTGCGCCGTCACATATAAAGAATATGCAATTGCCGTACACAAAAAGCCAATCGTTACAACTCCTGCAAAATCCACCGGACGCCAGTCCGCTTTCACCAATCCCAGTGCCGGAAGCAGTGCAACAGCTGCTGTTCCCTGTTCATATAGACAGATTGTACGTCCTTTATATCTGTTGGCAAAATACCGGTTCGACAATGTCATCACTGCATATGTAAAGCTCGCAATCATTCCCCAGATGATTCCGACCGTTACTTTATTCTCCACAGAAAACTCCGGAATTGTGATCAATACTCCCAGCAGAAGGATCAGTGCATTCAAAATATTCCTGCCACGAATCTTCTCATGAAATAATAACGGCTCTAAAAACGTCAGAAACAGCGGGAATGTAGAGAATGTAATCGTTCCAATTGCTACAGACGATGTCTGGATGGATTGAAAGAAGCTTGACCAGTGAATTGCCATTACCACACCTGTCATGATCATAAGACCATAATCTTTCTTTGAATCAAGCGTCAGCTTATCCTTGCAGACCAGAGATATTGCCAGCAAAAGCAGTGAAGAACAGATAACTCTTCCCATTGCCACCTGTACTGCCGGTACCTGTACATACTGACCGATCACTCCTGAAAAGCTGAAGCACATAACTGCAATATGCAGCAGGATCACATTTTTTCTTGTATTTTTACTCAACGATTTCTCACTCATAATACCCTCCTGTTAATCTATTTGTTTCTTCTCTTATTTTGTTGCTTCCTTGTTTTTCATAATTACGAACTATGAGAAACACGCTTCGCGAGTTTCTCAAGTTATCGCGGCAGTCGCCAAGGTCTCGTACAAGCACGGACTTTGGCTCGTTGCTCGCGTAAATAAAAAGAAAAGCCCTAGTTTACCGATTCTTCAGAAACTATGACTTTCCTCTGTGTTCTTAAGTATATAAGAAAACCCGCCCATGACAAGTTCTCCGTATTACTTAATATTATAGTGGACCTGGCGGGAGTTGAACCCGCGTCCGAAAGCCCATCCATTCGAGCATCTCCCATCACAGTCATTATATTAACATTCCCTCCATGCGGCACCTAATGACAGGTTCCTCACTTTAGTAGCTTCATAAGTTCTTCCATCTCCTCAAAGCTTTGGAAACGAAGTGCTCCGCCTGTTTGAAGCCGGTGACCCGGACAGCGGATGATCCGGGGCCGACTGCGGCCTAATTAGGCTGCGTACGCTAATTCTGTATTGTCTGCGTTTATATTTAAGTGGAACTTTTAACGTAGTGTCCCGCTACGGATGGCTTCTCCAACTTCCAGACCCCCGTCGAAACCAGTACAAGCCCTAAATCTAAATGCTTTCTTCTGGTCTGCAGACTGTCTTTACGTAAGTTTAATTATAATCTCAAGTTGTTTTATTTGTCAAGCCTCTTATGTAATCTAAAAAACAAACTAAAAAACAAATATAAAAATCATCTAAAAAGAGACGTACATGAAATTATATCATATACATCTCTTTTCGCTGCAAATCAGTATAATACCGTAAACATTCTCCTTACTCTACATCCTTCAATGCTTCGTAATCTTCCTCACCGGTACGAACTTTCACAACTTTCTGTACATTGTAAACAAAGATCTTTCCATCTCCGACATGCCCAGTGTAAAGTGTTCTCTTCACAGTGTCAATCACTTTCTCTACTGAAATGCTTCCGACGATAACTTCTACCTTAACCTTGGGAAGTACCGTTACATCCATCTCAACTCCACGGTATTTCTCACCTGCACCTTTCTGAACTCCACATCCCATAACCTGGGTGACGGTCATACCTGTTACACCAAGATCATTAAGGGCTGTCTTCAGTTTCTCATATCTTGAAAGTTTTGCAATGATGACTACTTTATGTATACCTGTTGACGGATCTACAGGTGTGGTTACTTTGACAGATGCTGCTCGCTGTACATCTGACGCTTCATCATAATCATTTTCACCAAGCTCTGTATTTTCATTGACACTCATACTTCCTTCTGTGATATCCATCAAGCTGAATCCTGCATATGCAGATGCAAGACCATGCTCTTTTGAATCCAGACCAACAATTTCTTCTTCTGATACCCTCAGTCCAACGGTTTTATCAATTATTTTGAATACAATTGTCATAGTCACAATTGTCCATGCCATAACACTTACAACACCAAGAAGCTGTAATCCAAGCTGATGGAACCCTCCACCGTAGAACAGACCTTTGAGTGTACATTCCGGTGCTGTCTTTGTTGCAAAAAGACCAACTGCGATTGTTCCCCAGATACCGTTTAAACAGTGAACTGCAACTGCACCGACAGGATCGTCCACATGAGCTACATTATCACAGAACCATACTCCAAATACTACCAGCAGTCCTGCTACAACACCGATAATAACGGATCCTGCTGCATCTACAACATCACAAGGTGCTGTAATTGCTACCAGACCTGCAAGCGAAGCATTCAGACACATAGAAACGTCTGGTTTTCCATACTTGACCCATGTAAAGATCATACATACAACCGTTGCTACTGCAGGTGCGATCGTTGTTGCCATAAAAATTGAAGCAAGCTGTGATCCGGTTGTTGCTGCCGCACCATTGAATCCATACCATCCAAACCAGAGAATGAAGCATCCAAGTGCACCGATTACAATATTATGTCCAGGAAATGCATGTACTTTTGTGACTTTTCCTTCTTTATTTCTTGTGAATTTACCAATTCTGGCACCTTCCATTGCAGCTCCGATAAAAGCAGTTGTACCGCCTACCATATGAATCGCACATGATCCGGCAAAATCATGGAAGCCTAGACTTGCAAGCCATCCGCCTCCCCAGATCCAGTGTGCTTCGATTGGATATACAATAGCTGAAATAACAGCTGAATAAATACAATAAGATAAGAATTTTGTTCGTTCTGCCATTGCTCCGGATACGATTGTTGCCGTTGTTGCACAGAACACTAAGTTAAATACAAAATTAGACCAGTCAAAATTTGCATAATCTGTAAAAATTCCAAGTGTCGGAGTTCCAATAAATCCACCAAGTGCATCTTCACCAAGTAAAATTCCAAATCCAAGCGGGATAAATACACAAGTTCCGATACAGAAATCCATCAGATTCTTCATAATAATATTTCCTGCATTCTTCGCTCTGGTAAATCCTGTCTCTACCATTGCAAATCCTGCCTGCATGAAAAACACCAATGCTGCACCGATCAGAAACCAGATTCCAAATACCTGTGTGCCTACAGCATCCTGTATGGCTGATAATACTTCTTTCGTCATAATAGTTCCTCCTTCATCTTGTCAAAAAAAAAGCGCCTCGAAATATTATTTTCGAAGCGCCCTTGCTTTATGTCCCGTAGTTTAACGCTCAGAACTTTCTTTGTCAAGGAATTTTCTGATATTTTTCTGTTGTTGTATATAATTTCGTTCAATTATCACAACCAGATTTTATTTTTCTCATATTTTTTCCACAATTTCACAATCCAAGGATTTCTCCAAGCACTTCAATGATAATCTCATTGGTACAGGACTTTACAAATCCCATCATATGTAAAGAAATCTCATCCTGTTTCTGGCTCTCTGTCAGTTTCGGATTGCTGTTTGTCTCATTAATGAGCTGTACCAGATGCGGAGTCAGCTCCTCATAAGTCTCCATTGTAGTCTGTGTGACCAGATCTCTTAATTCTTCTTTCTTTGTCGGTACCATTTTGTCCTCTCCTGTCTGTATTCTATCTGAGTTTCATCTTGAAATCGCGTTCTGCTTCACGCTTCTGGTCTTTCTTTGCGATATCCTGACGTTTATCATATAATTTCTTACCTTTTGCCAGACCGATCTCTACTTTTACAAGACTTCCTTTAAAATAGACTTTCAAAGGCACGATCGCCATTCCTTTTTCTTTTGTCTTACCGATCAGTTTGTTGATCTCTGATTTATGAAGAAGTAATTTTCTGACTCTGAGCGGATCTTTATTGAAGATATTTCCTTTTTCATAAGGGCTGATATGCATACCATATATGAATACCTCTTCGTTCTCAATACGGATGAAGGATTCTTTTATGCTGCATTTTCCCATACGGAGTGATTTCACTTCTGTCCCGTGCAGAGCAATTCCTGTTTCGATCTTATCCAAAATAAAATAATCATGATATGCCTTTTTATTGTTTGCAATCATCTTGTCATTACTCTTCGCCATCTCCGGCACCTCCCTGATTTACAATCTTAAAATCAATCGTACGCATCAGACGGTCTGCATCCAGCACCCGGACTCTTAGTCCTTCGCCTAGTTTATACACTTTCCGTGTATGCATCCCCATCATCTCATAGCGTTCTTCATTATATTCATAATGATCATCCGTCATATTCGTTACATGAACCAGACCTTCTATCGTATTCGGAAGTTCCACATACATGCCCCATTTTGTTATTCCTGATATCACACCTTCAAATTCTTCTCCTATATGCGCCTGCATATATTCTACTTTCTTTAATTTGACTGTCTCACGTTCTGCTTCATCTGCACGACGCTCCATCTCACTAGAACGCTTTGCCACTTCCGGAAGGATAGACCGGTAATGTTCCATCTTATCCGCATTCATTCTTCCCCGCAGATTATCTTTGATAATCCGGTGAATCTGAAGATCCGGATATCTACGGATCGGAGAAGTAAAATGTGTATAATAATTAGCTGCCAGTCCAAAATGTCCATCATTCTCCACCGTATATTTTGCCTGCTTCATGGAACGTAATGCCAGTCGGCTGATCATTGCCTCTTCCGGAGTATCTTCTACCTTTACAAGCAACTTTTGAATTTCTTTTGGTCTAATTTCATTTACTCCTATGTGCATAGAATATCCAAAATTATTGATAAATGTTGCCAGCGTACGGATCTTTTCTTCATCCGGTGTTTCATGGGACCGGTATAAAAATGGAAGTTCCTGCCAGTAACCGTCTTCTGCCACCGTCTCATTTGCCAGAAGCATAAAATCTTCAATGATCTTCGTCGCAACATTTCTGTCATATGGTCTGATATCGACCGGCTTTCCGTTCTCATCCAGAATCATCTTGGTCTCCGGAAAATCAAAATCAATCGAGCCTCGTTTCTTTCTTCTGGCTCTTAAAATACCGGAAAGCTCCTGCATCCGTTCAAACATCGGAATCAGTTCCCTGTATTCTTCTGTTTCAGCTTCATCATGATCAGTCAGGATCTTTTTCACACTGGTATAAGACATCCTGCGGTTCACATGGATTACCGTCTCGGCAATCTCGTGGGCAACCACTTCTCCTGACGGATCTACCGTCATAATGCAGCTCAATGCCAATCGGTCCTCACCTGCATTTAATGAACACATTCCGTTCGAAAGCGTATGTGGAAGCATCGGGATTACACGGTCTACGAGATAAACACTGGTTCCTCTTTCTAAAGCTTCTCTGTCAAGCGCACTATTCTCCTGCACATAATTTGTTACATCTGCAATATGCACACCCAGAATATAATTTTCACCGTCTTTTACCAGTGACACGGCATCATCCAGATCCTTTGCATCTTCCCCGTCGATCGTGACCATTTGCCAGTCGCGCAAGTCTTTTCTTCCATTCATATCCGCTTCACTGACCGGCTTTGCTACGCGTTCTGCCTGTCTTAACACTTTATCCGGAAATTCTACCGGAAGATCATACCCCTTTACGATTGACATAATATCCGTCCCAGGGTCATTCAGATGTCCGATGATCTCCACGATCTTTCCTTCCGGTTTTTTCCCATTTTCTCCATAAGAAGTCAGTTCCACTACAACTTTATGTCCGTCCACTGCTCCTCTTGATTTTTCAACCGGTACAAATATATCCTGATCCAGTCTCTGATTATCCGGAATTACAAATCCAAACTTTTTGCCCGGCTTCATACGATACAGTCCGACCACTTTCGAAAGTCCACGCTCCAGGATCTTCACAATCTTTCCTTCACGGCTTCTTCCCTCCGGCTCTTTTGTCAGCACAATCTCGACATGATCTCCGTCGAACGCCCCACAGATATCATCTTCTCCGATAAATACATCTGCCGGACCATCTTCATCCAGTACAACAAAACCGAATCCCTTAAGGCTTGCACGGAATACACCGGTCAGACGCTTTGCATGTCCTTTACAGTACTTTCCTCTCTTGGAAAGATAAATCTTTCCTTCCTGTTCCAGTGATTCCAGTATCTGGCGCAGCTCATCCCTGTCTTCTTTTGCCACACGCAGAAGCATGGCCAGTTCTTTAAATTTCATCGGTGTATATAAATCGTCGCAAATCAGGTCATAAACGACTTTTTTTCTCTTATCAAATTTCTTACTCATATTCATATACTCTCCTACATCGTTGAAAAAGGGACACCCCCATACAGGAGTGTCCCTTTCATCTTCTAAAAATATGCTCTATCCTATGCAAATACTTTTAAATTCAACACTGCTGCCAGTACAATAAACAAAATCGCAAGGAATTTTGTAGACTTCACCAGTGCACCTTCCATAGAACGTCCCTTGTTCTGTCCCCAGTAAGTATCAGCGATACCACTAATGGCACCAAGCCCTGCTGACTTACCTTCCTGCATTAACACGATTATGGTTAATGCGATACAGTCTATTGCAAATATTATCATTAATACAATCTTTAAAATGTCCACTATTCACACCTCCTGCGGATAAACCATATTTATTTTATCACAGGGTTTCTTATAAGGCAAGTGAATCTTTCAACTCATCCGTCTTTTGTACAAATGGGTTCTGATACTCAGCCACATCTCCCAGTCTTTCTTCAATCCTCAGCAATTGATTATATTTTTCCACCCGTTCTGACCGGCATGGAGCCCCGGTCTTAATCTGCCCTGCCTCTGCCGCTACTGCAATATCTGCAATAAAGGTATCTGCAGTCTCTCCTGACCGGTGTGAGATCACAGTCTTATATCCTGCATTCTGCGCCATCTTCACTGCTTCAAAGCTTTCTGTCAAAGTCCCAATCTGATTTACCTTGATCAGTATCGCATTGGCTGCTTTTCTCCGTATTCCTTTCGCAAGCCTTCGGGTATTCGTCACGAACAGATCATCACCGACTAACTGCACCCGCTCTCCGAGCCTGTCTGTCAGAGTTTTCCATCCTTCCCAGTCATCTTCATCCAACGGATCTTCAATGGATACAACCGGATATTTTTCTATCATTTCTTCATAGTAATCAATCAGTTCTTCTGCTGAACGGACAATCTTGTACCCTTTTTTCTTCGCCTCACCGTCGAAAACATATTTCTTAAAATTCTTATCATACAATTCCGATGCAGCTACATCCAGTGCGATCGCAACTTCTTTTCCCGGCTGGTATCCTGCTTTCTCTACCGCTTTTACCATCAGGCGCAAAACCTCATCCGCATTATGAAGATCCGGTGCAAATCCACCTTCATCTCCCACTGCAGTACTATATTCCAGCTGTTTCAAAAGCTGTTTCAGTTCATGATATACTTCTGCACACATCTGAAGTCCATTCTTAAAATTTCCTGCACCTACAGGCATGATCATAAATTCCTGAATATCGATCGTATTATCTGCATGTCTTCCCCCGTTCATGATATTCATCATCGGAACCGGAAGTTTCTTTACATTCGTACCGCCAAGATACGAATACAGCGGCAGTCCAAGCGCCCCGGCCGCTGCTCTTGCAGTCGCAAGAGACACGCCAAGCATGGCATTGGCTCCGAGATTGGACTTGTTCTTTGTCCCGTCAAGCCTGATCATCGCCTGATCGACTGCCGCCTGATCCAACACGTTCATACCTATCACTTCCGGTGCAATCCTTGCATTAACATGATCTGCTGCCTGTTGTACGCCAAGCCCTCCGTACCGTTCTTCTTTATCCCGTAATTCCAGTGCTTCATACTTTCCGGTCGATGCACCGGATGGCACACTTGCCCGACCGCAGAATTCATCTCCTGCCAGCACTTCCACTTCTATCGTCGGATTTCCTCTTGAATCAAGTATTTCTCTTGCGTATACATCCGTAATGGGTAAATACTTATACATTATTTCTATCCTCCTCTTATGAAGGATAGTATGTTCCGATGCGGAATAAACCATTCAACATTTAATACAGTTCTTTATAAATCTCTGCCATCTGCTGCCATGTTAGTTTTACATAACTCTGATTCAGAAGTCTCTGCTGTGTCTCTTCTACAGTCTTAGCAAAACTCTCAATCTCTTCTTCCCTCATTCCATATTCATGCAATGGTTTTCTTGCAATGATCTGATCCAAAAGTTTTCCGATCTCCACATATACCAAGTCTGCATCGCACTCTAAAACATTACTTAAGAAACTATTTAATTCCTTGATTCTTCCATCCGGATCTAATTCCTGATATTTTGCAAATACCGCTGTAAGGAACTGGTAATTTGCTTCTCCGTGTGTGACATGATAGACACCACTTAACGGATAAGACATGGCATGTACCGCTCCTGTTCCGGCATTGCCAAATGCAATTCCGGCAAGGTTACTTGCCGTCAGGAAGTCATCCAGCAGATTCATTCGGAATGCTTCTCCATGTTCTGCAATTTTACGGAAGCCTTCCATGATCATCTCCATTGCTTTCATACTGAACATCTGTGTATACAAAGTAGCTTTCGGAGACACATAAGATTCAATCGCATGGATAAATGCATCGATCGCACTCGTTGCAAAAAATGAATATGGAAGTCCTGTCAGCAATTCCGGAATCAATACCGCACGGTCTGCATAAATCTCGTCGACAGCAAGCCCCATCTTGGTATGCAGCTTTGTAAATTCTGCAATTGATACATTCGAGACCTCAGAACCCGCACCACACGTAGTTGGTACTGCGATCAACGTTTTTGCTCTCTTAAGCGGAACCTTTCTTCCAAAGATTTCTTCCGCACTATAATCTCCTGCGAGCACCAGGATCTTAGCCATATCGATAACTGCTCCTCCTCCGATTGCAATAATTCTGTCACAGTCTGTCTTACGGAAATCTGCCAGTAATGCATCGATCATCTCGTCCGTAGGCTCACCTTTTCCATATTTGCTTTTATATTCTACATGTGCCTCTAATCCAAGCGCTGCAAAATACGCCTCATACGTGCTTTTACTTGCAAGAATAAAGTCTTTCTTTCCTATATTATATTCTTCTGCAAAATCTTTTGCGTGCTCAAACTTCTGAACTTCCGCCTTCTGCCAAAAAAGTTTCATTTTTTCTTGTCCTCCCCGTCATTTTTCTGAATATTTTGTCTCTTAATAATATATCACCAATCCGTTGACTTTTCCATATATGAGCGTTACAATCATTGAGGATATAAAAATTTAATAATTACAAAAGGAAAACTGGGGAATTTTCAAATGAAAGAACATTTAAAAAACTTTACATTACTCACTGTCAGTACGTTGATCATGGCAGTGGGTATCTACTTTTTCAAGTTCGCCAACAACTTCACGTTTGGTGGTATCACCGGTTTTGCGGTACTCGTTGCCAAGTTCACTCCTCTTTCGGCCAGTGATTTTTCCTTCATTGCGAATATGCTCCTTCTGATCATAGGGCTTTTCGTTCTCGGAAAAAAATTTGCTGCACAGACTGCATACAGTAGTATCCTACTTTCTGTCACGCTGTCCGGACTGGAACGTATCTATCCAATGAGCCACCCGCTTACCAACGAACCATTGCTGGAACTGATCTTCGCGATTGTACTTCCTGCCATCGGTTCGGCCATTCTGTTCAATATCGGAGCATCCAGCGGGGGCACGGATGTTATTGCCATGATATTGAAGAAATACACCAGCGTTGACATCGGAAAAGGCTTGCTTGCTTCCGATATCTTATTCACAATCGCCGGTTTCTTCGTATTTGACATTAAGACGGGTCTTTATTCACTGCTCGGTCTTACGATGCGTTCGACACTGATCGACAGTCTGATTGAAAGTCTGAACCGCTCGAAGTATTTCCACGTGGTATGCAGCGAGCCGGAACCAATCTGTGAATTTATCAAAAATGACCTGAAACGAGGTGCAACAATCGTACTCGCACAGGGTGCCTTCACAGGCGATGACAAATATATCATCCTGACTGTACTTAGTCCAAATGAAGCAATCAAGCTTCGTAATTTCATAAAAGCTCATACAACTGGTGCATTCTTACTGATATCCAATACCAGCGAGATTATAGGAAAAGGGTTCCACTCTGTGTAGTGAAACCCTTTACTTTTTCTTCTCCGTTTTTTCAATATCCAACAGATCCAGAATCGAATGTGACATCATATAACGGTAAAATTCTATTGCATCCCCTGACGAAATATTTTTGCTTTCCTTAATAAGCCAGTATTTTAATCCATTCACCAATGATATTGCATGAAATTCCAGAAATATCTTCTCATCTACATGAGGCATACCTCTTACATGTTTTAACGGATGATTCTTAACCAGAATTTCTTCCATATTAAAAATCCGTCCATATAACATCTCCTCAAAAGAATTCTGACCGGTCACTTCAAATACTTTTTCGTAATAAGTCTTATCTTCTTCAAATTTCCGGAACAGCAGCTTTAAGGACTCCATTCCACGTTCCTGCTCCATAAGCTTCGAGACTTCTTTAAATACATCTTCCCACAAAAGCCATTCCATCACTTCGTATTTATCTTGAAAATAATTATAAAATGTCGGGCGAATTACCCCTGCTGCATCTGTGATCATCTTGATCGTCAGTTTTTCAAATCCTTTTTTCGCTACCAGTTCTTTAAATTTTTCCCCCAATAGTGCTTTTGTCAATTCACTTTTTCGCTCCATCTCATCACCTAATTTATCTCGGATATTCTGTAATAAATAATTATAGTCCTGTTATCCGACAAAATCTACTGTCAAATTGCTCCATTTTTCACATATAATAATGGAGAATCACATCAAAACTGGCAAGTAAAAGGAGAGTTCCTCCAATCCAGTATGCATGCCTGTTTTCTTTCAATCCCAATCTGTATCCTGCAAATATACCAATCACGGCTTCCAGAACCGTCACCGGAAATAACACCAGTGACTCCTCAATCATCGCTGTATCTAAAAAACCGAGCCCCATTCCGACAAAGAATGCATCCACACTTGTCACCATGGCCAGAAGCGTTGTTTTCTTCCATTCAATCTCGTCTTTTCTCCGTTCCAGTACGCTCTTTTTCTTTATTCCTTTGATAATCATATAGATTCCGATTGCAGCAAAGATCAGTACCGTCAGACCTTCCCATCTGTCAGCCGCCGTCTTCGTCCTGGTAATGGACAATAATGGAAGCAATGTGATCAGATTGCCCAAGACCAGTGTTCCTAACTGGATACCGCCAAACAGGATACTCAGAAGAATCAGATTCTTCCATCTGATTTTTGAAAATCCAGCCCCCATATAGACCGCTGCTACAAATACATCAATCGATAATCCAACGGATACGATCAATAATTCTATCACTGACATTGCATCACCTTCTTTCTTTTCTCCTATTTTAGCCTATTTAGAATTATTTTTGAAGAAATAAATGCCGGATAGCTGCCGGAATCCTGCTACATTTTTCTTCATTTGTATAAAAAAAGTGTGTAAACACACTCTCAACTCCCCTGCCCCTCATTCATGAGGGGTGGGTTTT
>OLNN01000663.1_pt1 | contig 34437 bp, 20 predicted proteins | sample 1672141 | NCBI WGS metagenome assembly OLNN01 (sample SAMEA3136652, study PRJEB25190) | human gut metagenome | biome: human gut; feature: human-associated habitat; material: faeces | place: Austria | collected 2013
GCACTGGCCACAGGCCTGTCTGCCGGGGCGTCGCTTTGTTTGTCCGGTTTGGCGGATGTCTGCCTGCCGGTCTGTGCATTGCCGGCTGTCTGAACATGCAGAAAGGGCGTATCCTCGCGGACGCGCCCTCCCGAAATTGTGTTACTACTGTCAGTTTTCTGGCTCTGACAAGCCAATAACCCTCGCTTGGGCTATGATGTGAACTTTTTCTTTAGAATTTGAAACCTATCTTTACAGTCGGTGCGGCCAGGAAGCTGTAGTTGTGGCTGTCAGCATCGAGGTTGCTCAGACCTTCCTGTGGCTTATACGTTGTCATGTTGTAGGTATAAGCGAAGGGGTCAATCTGTGCACCGACATACATGGCTGGCAATACGAAGTAGTCTACACCCAGGGTGATGGCACCGCGCAGGTTCCAGCTTTCGCCTACGGAGCGACCCATTGATTCGTATTCGTCATATTTCATCTGGTTCTGGGCGTAGGCCATTCCCACGCGCAGTCCCGTGTACCATGTCAGGTTGGGAACATTCTTTATCTTAAAATACCGGTCGACGCCTGCAAAGACATTATAGGTGAATGTCTGTGCGTTGGCCACTGCTCGGTAGTTGGGTATGTCACCCATGTTCTCCTCTGCAGAGGCGTTTTCGTCCATCGTGCCGGGAACAGCCGAATAACCGGGGTTATTCGTGAAGTTCAAACCGCCACCCAAGTTAAGTTTCCACAAGTCATTGAAGAACCAGCCGGCTTCGAATCCAACCATCAGCTGCTTGTCTGTCCAGTTGGTCGAGAGCGCTGCCGCTTCATAGTTTGCCAGCGTGCCCGGCAGGGCGCTGACGCTTGCGTAGCTATTGTATCCTACAGTTGCAGCCAGGGTGAAGTCGCCCTTCTTGGGCGTGTAGTCCTTCTTCCCGTCTTGTGCATGGAGTGCAAGACACATCATGGGCATAACGGCTAACAGTAAAAGTCTTCTTATCTTCATATTACTTTCTTGTTTTTATGCCGTTAGTAATTGGAGGTTATTCTTGTGCGGCGATAGCGTCGTCCAAGTTTTTCTTAGCGATAGCTACAACAGCTTCCTGAAGTTCGATCTGTGTGGTGAGACGCGCTACATTATCTTTAGCTTGTTGCAAAAGAACGTCGTAATTATTAGTCAATTGGCTAATATATAATTCGTTTTGTGCGATTGATTGTTCATACTCCAGAATCATTTCTTGGGCATTAACACTGTTGTTTGCTAACTCATAGGCTGCGTTATATTCAACTACTGCTTGGTTTACTCGTTCTCTAGCATCGTTTTCCGCAGTCTTTGCATTGATATATGCTACAACGCTTTCGTTGCTCTTCAATCCTTCGAGTGCTGCTTCATAAGCCTTCCAGTCATCACCGGCAAAGGCTGCTACTGCAGTATCGAAATCTTTGATATTCTGGGTTGCTTCTGCCAGTTGTTCCTTTGCATTGGCTATCATGTCTGTCCACAAGGCTATTTGTTCTTTCGCTGTTCTTATTTCTTCTTCATCTGGAGTTTCAGCTTTCTGCAATTCGGTTAGTCTGTCTTCCCAAGTTTTTAAATTAGCATAATATCCTGTAGCAGCTTCCTTTTCGGTAGCCGGAGTTCCTAAAGTTTCCTTGATTTCTGCTTCTCGGTCAGCTAATTCATTCTTTGCACTGAGCATGCTGTATTCGCTATTGGTGAGAGCAAATTTGGTTGTACTCAGTCCAAATTCTTCGTTGATAATGAAATCTTCAGTAGTAATGACTTGATAGTATCCCAGTTGGTATATGGTTGTTACAGCTTGCAGGGTTTTCAGAGTAACATTTTCAGCGAATGGGGTAACGCTTTCTAACGCTTCTGCATATGTTGTGTAGGCATTATTGGCTACAAGTTGGGCTTGTGTGTAGTTATATCTTTCGTTATTCCAGACCGTCCATAGTTTATGGGCTTCCTCAAGTAGTTCTGATTTGTCTTTACCTTCGTATGCTTTATATGCTTCAATCTGTTTCTGTAATATTAAGATGTCCTTCTCATATATAGCTTTTTGGGCTGCATTGGCCTTTTCTACAGAGATAGACTGAGTCTCATATTGTGCAATCAGATTGTTTTGGTAATTCAAATCAGACTTGAGTACGTCCAATGTGTTTACTTCTGCAGCATATTGTCTATACAATTCTTTCAACTGTTCGCTGGCCAAAGCCAAGAATTCTTTTTCTTTCTCTGCTGCGTCTATCTTGGCCTGCAATAAGCGGTTCTGTGCTTCTAAGTTAATAGCTTCCAAGTTACGTTCGTAGTCTTCTTTAGCTTTCTGGAGTTCAAATTGAATCTGGTCAGCGGCAGCTTGTTCGGCCGCAGCTCTTGCTTTTTCATATTCAGCCTGTGCTTCTTTGTAGGCTTTTTCTGCATTGGCATAAATTAATTCTGCTTCAGCCTGTGCTTTATACAGGTCGGCCATGGCTCTTAATTGCTCAGCTTTTGCTGTACGCACATCAGTTACTGATTGCGACTCGTTGTCGTCCACGCAAGCTCCCAGCGTCAGAGCGCCCAGAAGCACTGCTACCATCATAAATTTCTTTTTCATAATAGGTAAGTTGGATAATTATATTTCTTGCTTTATATAGTAACGGCAAAGTTAGCTAAATTTTTTATATCCGCAAGCGAAAAACAGCACGGGCGTTTTTATGTTTTTATGTTTGCGCGCCGTGCGAGTTCGGCGTCGTCCATTGCCGAGATTCCGCGCAGATATTCTTCAAGCGAAATGTCGGTGGCGAGCTTCTTTTTGAGTGAGCTTTTTGTGTATTTGACGGTGCTGACCGAGCGGTTGATGGCTGCTGCGATGTCTTTGTTCGACAGATTCTGCCAGACGAATGCCGCTATGCGCGTTTCGGCATTGGTAAGGTTGGGGTGGGCTATGCGCAGTTTGGCGAGGAATTCACCTGTGGCGTCGTCGTGGCGCGAGATGTCCATGTGGCGCGGACTTTCGAGGTCGCCCGAAGTCTGGATACTGCGTTTTATTTCCTCGACTTTTTCGGCGTCGTCGATTTTTGAGGCGAGAATATTGCGGATTTCCTGCTGCGACTGCTCCATCAAGGCCTGTCGGCGTGTCAGCGAGCCGACCTCGGCGTTACGGCTGCCGAGCTTCTTCTCGATAATGGCTTGACGGCGCCTGCCCCGGCGCGATTTCAGCAGTGCGAAGCCGGCTATGGCCGTTGCGAGCGCAACGAGCCCTGCCAGTCCCCATATCCACCATAATCTCTGCCGGTTTGCCCGCCGGGCCAGCTCGGCCTCATGATTGGCGGCGGCAACTTCGAAATAATCGACCTCGACCTGCGTCATGGCATTGGAGTATATTCCGGTCAGAGAATCGGCGATCTGGCTGGCGCGTTTGAAATACATGTATTCAGTGTGTTCGTCGCCGTGAGCCTTTGCCAGCTCGCGCCCGGTCAGATAGTACTTCAGGTTATAGTGGGCATTCGACGACGGCTTCAGCAGCTCCCATTCTTTATCTGCGGCCTTCAAGTCGTTTTGCTCGATAAGATATCTTATCAGATTCATTCTGACGGTATTTCTGACATCGGGATTCAGACGCCTGTCGGCTATCAGGCGGCTGGAAATTGCTGCTGCGGAGTCGATTCTGTTGAGATGGGAATATGCGTCGGAGCGGATCATCTCAAGGTCGAGGCTATCGTCAATATTGTGGGTTTTCTTAATCGCGCGCTCAATCTGCGCCAGTCCGACCTTTGCAGAATCAGAAGCAATCGAGGCCCTTATTTTTCGCATGATAATCTTATGGCGTAGCTTCTCGACAAGCTCGCGTTCGCCCGGCCGTTTCCCATTCTTCCCGACAACGGCAGAAGCCTTTCTGATATATTTCCGGTTTAGAATAAACCGTTTGTATTCACGATGGAATTCAGCCAGCCGCAGATATGCCTCGGCATCGAAATACCATAGATCGGCCGGTTTGTCGGATTCGATAAGAACTCTGAGGTCTTTCAGCATGGCTGGAGCATTGCCTATCTGAAGAAAAGCCTCGGAACGGGTGTTGAGGATTTTCGATAGCGAACGAATGTCTTTTCTGTCGATTTTTTTCTCAAGCCGGTCGAGATTTCTCACTGCTTCGGCATAATTGCCGGCATTGATGAGCGAATCGCTTCGCTGAATCTCGCGGTCGACAAAAGCAGGAGAAGCGGCAGTCAGGGCAATAACAGCCGTCAATAATATTATTATAGAGATGAGCAGGCGTTTATTCACAATACAAAGTTAGCATTTATTTTCAAAAAAACGGCAAACTACCGCCTGACTTATATGTAGGCGTTGTGTCTGTTAATGAAAAACATGAGTTTTCGCAATGTGCTGATTGTTAGTTGAATAAACTTTTTCAAACGGCATTCAATACCTTTTCAAACCCTTGTTTTGAGCCGGCAGATTGCAAATAAGCTATATTTGACTCAGTAATTCCGTTATTTTCTAACCATAATCACAGATTTTATGAGAAAACCTTATACTCTAATCCTCACATTGGCGGCGCTGACAGCTTCGGCCGAAAACTCGCTTGACAAACCTTTGGCAATGCCTTTCTACGAAAATTTCGCGGGAGGAAAGTATGACCACGAAGGATGGGAAGTGATTCCCGTTTCGGGTGAAACAGCCACGCTCAGCCTGACTGACCACGACCCCGTCACCGGGCTTGTATCTTATGTTGATCGTGATAAGGGGCTGTTGGTGATCAATAATGACAAGGCAGGTTCGTTCTACCTGATGTCTCCTTATATTAAGGTTGGAGCTACTCAGACTCAGTGTGAATTATGTGAGGCTTCGTTCGTGCCTAATAGCATTAAGGCGGAGAGCGTCATGAGCATCGACGGCAGTGAGATCGCTGCCATGGGCGACTTTGATCTTTATTCTTACGCGTCCATGAATCCGGAATGGACAGAAATGTCGACTAACGGGCTTCCCGCATTTGGCACCTATGTCAATAAAGTCGTCAGATTCGGATGGAAAATTACCACTGATGGGCAGGGGGGAACTCTATGCCTTGACAAGATTAAATTTTCCACCGAGATGGCCTATGACTTCGCACTGATTAATCCGCATGCCACTCCGCGTGTGAAACCGGGCGAAGAGGTTACCTTGAGTGTCGACGCCGCATGCATGGGAAAATTCACCTCGCTCAATTACTCCGTGACTGCCACTGTTGATGGTCAGGAACTCCCCGAGAAGTTTGTCCCTCAGGAAAACATCACCGCCACCAAATATGGCACGGGTATTTTCAAGTTCCGAGTGCCCGACGACATGAAGCCCGGAACGAAAAACGTTAAGTTTGAGCTCAGCTTCCGCGGAGACTGGGCAGGCTCGAAAGATCAGGATCTCTCCAACAATGTAGCCTACGCCACGTTTGACGTTCTGCCCGCTTTCCTTCCCGGAGCAAGCAACTTCAAGGCCGATGATAACGGTGTGCTCACCTGGGACTGCATGTCGGACGGCAGCCGTATCACCGACACCATGGAGAGTCTCGCCTCCTACGACGACGGTTCTATTGACGCCGTTTACGAGCTTCATCCCTATCTCGACTATGATGTTCTGGTGCGTTCCTACGGTGACCGCGGTGTTATCGGTTCTTACGTAGTTTATGACAAGGATCAGCGTCCAACCATCGCCGCCGAGAGCTGGGTCGAGAACAACGTGCCGAACATTTTCCATCTTATGTCATGCACCGTGGCTGACTTCACTGTGCCTGCTGATGAGCTCGCCGCTGACTCGGGCAACAAGGCCCTGCTCTTCTGGAGCAACGATGACGGCACCCCCTGCGACAACTATCTCGTGCTTCCCGAGCTTAACAGCTCCGACCTGACCCTCAAGTTCAAAGCCCGCGCGTACTCCGCCGATTATCCCGAATTGCTCGAGATTCTCGCCTCATCCACCGACGGCGAAGTGAGCAGCTTCAGCGTCGTGAAGACACTCTCCATCGATGGCAACGAATATGAGGAATATGAGGTGACGCTCCCCGACGACACTAAGTTTGCGGCTCTCCGCCACGTGTCTGACGAAGGTTACGCCCTTCTCGTCGACGATCTCTCGTTCTCGGCAAAAGCCCGTGAGATTCTCGGCTATAACGTTTATCACTACGGCAACAAGATCAACTCCGACCTGCTTGCCGACAAGCGCTTCGCCACCAATCGCGACGGCCGTTACACCGTCACAGTGGTTTACCCCGAGGGTGAGTCGGAACCCACCGGCGATATTCTCATAGGAGTTGACGGCGTCAGCTCGGTCGTCGCCGACGTAACCGGCGATACCCCCGTCTACTATAATCTTCAGGGACAGCGTGTGGCCAAACCGGAGGGTGGGGTATTCATAGAGGTTGCCGGAGGCTCGTCCAGAAAAGTCATCAAATAAACTAACCCGTTACAACAGAATTCTGATGAACCGTTTAGCGACTTTAGGCTTGCTTGCCCTTGTGGCGGCAGGCGCTTCGGCCGAACATCTCAGCCCCGCTGACGCTCTCTCCAGAGCATTGAACTCTCCCGTGCTCAAGACTCGCGGGAGCACCGCCCGAGAGGCTGATTACAGCCTCTCGTGGCAGACCTCCAACGCCAACGTCTATGCTTTCAACCATGCACGCCGCGGCTATCTGATTGTGGCAGGCGACACTGATATGGGCGTCGCTCTCATAGGCTACAGCGACACTGGCCGTATCGATCCCGCCAATATGCCTCCCGCACTCGTTGACATGCTCGACGCCTACAGCACCTCGCGCCTCGAGATGCCTGTGAGTCGCGCCGGCAGCGAGAATATAGAGCCGCTGATGTCAACGCAGTGGGATCAGATCGATCCCTATAACCGCGACTGTCCCACGATCGACGGCGCTCCCTGCGTGACAGGATGCCCCGCCACAGCCATAGCGCAGGTGCTCGCCGTCAAGCGCTATCCCGATTGCGGCACGGGTGTGGCGCAGGCCCGGCTCGGCAACGGCACCATCACCATGAATCTCGACGATCATCCGATCGACTGGGACAACATTGTCGACGACTACATCGAGGGAAAGTTCACCGATGATCAGGCTGCCGCCGTGGCCAACCTCATGCACGTTGCCGGCATGGCTGTCAACACAATCTATGGAACAGGCAGTTCCGGCGCCAACTCAAACGATATAATCCGCGGCATAACGACCCACCTCAAATTCGACAAGAGCGCACGTTTCCTGCGTCACGACTTCTTTACCACAAGCGAGTGGAACAGACTGGTGTATGACGAGCTCGCCGCAGGGCGCCCCCTTGTGTATCTCGGATTCAACACCATGGCGGGACACGCTTTTGTGTGTGACGGATATAACGGCGACAACGGCGATATGTTCCACATCAACTGGGGCTGGACCGGCCTGAGCGATGGCTACTATCTGCTGGCCAATCTCACTCCCGGACAGCAGGGCACAGGCGGGTCCGACTCGGGCTATAACAAAGACCAGCAGGCTCTGTTTGGCATGGTGCCTGACTATGGAACAGCCGACTACGCCGTAATCATGGGACTCTATGGCAGCTTCGGCGTGAAGAATGCATCCATACTCCGCACCAAGGATCCCGAGTTCTGCGCCACCAGCGCCGGTGCCTACGGTTACCAGGGATTCTATAACGTCGGAGCCGACAAAGTCAAGGGTGTGTTTGGCGTCCGAATCGTCAACAACGCTACTCAGGAGGTGACCTATGCCGAAGCCGCCTCGCCGAGCGAATTGGGCGTGGAGACACGATTGCTCACCTTTACTATCCCCGCCGCCGCTATGCCTGACGAAGGGGAATATACTGTCACTCCCGCGTTCAGGGCCGAAGGCGGGGAATGGATTGACGTGCTTCAGGAAGGCGGGACGCGCCAGCGCGTGACACTGACCGTCACCGACAAGCGTTTCAAGTTTGCCTACACAAGCATGGTCGCTTCCATTGAACTCACCGATGTAGTGACCTCTCCTGTCGGAACATTCGTCAATGGCGAACCGGTGAAAATCACCTGCAAAGCCTCGGCTTCCGGCGACATGTTCAGCGGCAATCTCATCCCGGTGCTCTGTCAGGGCACCTCAATAGTAAACAGCATGACCCCGAAATTTGTCAGCATCGATGCGGGCGAATGCGTCAGCCTCGAGTGGAACGAGCCTTTCGAGGTCAAACTTCGCGAGGGTGTCTATAATTTCTATATAATCCGCGAGTCTGATTTCAAGGGCCTCTACGGTCCGGTAGGTGTCAGTGTGTCCAACTCGGCCGCCATCGATGCAATCTCCGCCGACATCAACAGCGCCGGAGCGGAAATCTACGATCTCCGGGGCACACGCGTCACCACACCCGAAAAAGGCAGCCTCTACATCATGCGCAGCGGCGACACCTTTATTAAGGTGATATACTAAACCAGATACATTTTTTCAAACCACTTCTAATTTTACTTTATTATGAAAAAGATTTTACTCCTTTGCCTGAGCGCCATCTTAGCCATGGCCGCCGGGGCGGCTACTGTCACCGGCAAGGTTGTGACCCCTTCCAAGGCTCCGGTTGCCGGTGCCACCATTCTGTTCCTCAACGGTGATGATTCACAGTTCTCCGCCACCGATGACAGCGGCGTGTTCACCATTCAGAATGCTGTAGCCGGTACCTACTTCCTGGTTATCCAGGCCACCGGTTATCCCGAATACCAGAATCCCGAGGTCGTGGTTGGCGACACAGACCTTGACCTCGGCGAGATACAGCTCGAAGTTCCTACCTACAATCTCAATGGCCGAGTGTATGTGGCTCTCCCCACCGGCAATGCTGAACTTCCCGGAGCTCTCGTTACAGTGAAATATGTTGAAAACGGCGAGACCAAGACTCAGGGCCCGCAGACTACTCTTGAGGATGGCTCGTTCCTGTTTGAGGGGCTTCCGCTAGATACTGAATATGAGGTTACCGCTTCCCACGATATGAACGTGACCAAGACAGTCACCGTTGAGGCCGGTGCGACGGAAGACTTCTTCCTCGACATTGTTCTTGAAATGATAACCGATGGCGTCACAGTCACCGGCGAACTCGTCAACGATCTCGACCAGCCCGTTCTGAACGGTATGATTCGCTTCTGCATCATACAGCCCGACGGCTCTCTCGGCAGCGAATACATTATAAGCTGTGAGGACACCAACGAGTTTGTTATGGAAAACATGCAGCCTAACACCGCCTACAGAGTCATCATTACCGCTCCCGACTATGCAGAGAAGGTTATCGAGAAATTTGAAGTCGGCGAGGAAGATATTGACATGGGCAAGATCAGCCTTGGCAAATCTCTGGGTATCGAGAGCGTATGGTCGGATAGCAACGAAGCTCCCGTTTACTATAACCTTCAGGGACAGCGCCTCACCTCTCCCGAAAAGGGGCAGATCGTTATCTGCCGCCGCGGTTCACAGGCCGCCAAGGTCGTTTTCTGAGGGATGCAGTAAATCGCATAGCGTAGGGCTGCACCGCGGTGTAGCCCTACGCCAGGGTGCGTTAATTTGATTTAGATTCGCATATAAAAAGAGGCGCGCCGCTGACGGCGTGCCTCTTTTATATCTGGGTCTGAAAGATTTATTCGGGACGTTTGGTCTTCTTGCCGTAGCCGTAGACAGCGTCTTTGCCGAGCTGCTCTTCGATGCGGAGAAGCTGGTTGTATTTTGCCATACGGTCGGAACGGCTGGCGCTACCAGTCTTGATCTGGCCGGCGTTGGTGGCAACGGCGATGTCGGCGATGGTGGCGTCTTCGGTTTCGCCCGAACGGTGGCTGATGACGGCGGTGTAGCCGTTGCGCTGTGCGAGCTCTACGGCGCGGAGGGTCTCGGTCAGCGAGCCGATCTGGTTAACCTTGACGAGGATAGAGTTGGCGCAGCCGAGCTCGATACCTTTCTTGAGGTATTTGACGTTGGTGACGAAGAGGTCGTCGCCGACGAGCTGGCAGCGGTCGCCGATGAGGTCGGTGAGGATCTTCCAGCCTTCCCAGTCGTTCTGGTCCATACCGTCTTCGATGCTGTCGATAGGATATTTCTCGACGAGGCCTTTGAGGAATTCGGCCTGTTCGGCGCTGGTCAGGCGCGGAGCGTCGGCACCCTGTTTCCAGGTGTAGTCGTAATGGCCGTCTTTGTAGAACTCAGAAGCGGCGCAGTCGAGACCGATGGTGACGTCTTTTCCGGGAACATAGCCGGCGAGCTTGATGGCTTCGATGATAACGTTGAGGGCGTCTTCGGTGCCGTCGAGGTTGGGAGCGAAACCGCCTTCATCGCCTACAGCGGTCGAGAGGCCTCGCTTCTTCAGGACGGTCTTGAGGTTGTGGAATACCTCGGTGCCCATGCGGATTCCTTCGTGGAAGGTGGTGGCGCCGATGGGACGGATCATGAATTCCTGGAAGCAGATGGGGGCGTCGCTGTGGGCACCGCCGTTGATGATGTTCATCATCGGAACGGGCAGAACGTAGCTGTTGCAGCCGCCGATATATTTATAGAGGGGCAGGTCGAGATAGTCGGCAGCGGCTTTGGCAACGGCGAGCGAAACACCGAGGATGGCATTGGCGCCGAGGCGGCTCTTGGTGTCGGTGCCGTCGAGGGCGAGCATGGCTTCGTCGATGGCGATCTGGTCGAGAGCGCTCATGCCGACGAGGGCTTCGGCGATCGGGCCGTTTACGTTGGCAACGGCTTTCAGCACGCCTTTGCCCATATAGCGGCTCTTGTCGCCGTCGCGAAGCTCGAGGGCTTCGTTTTCGCCTGTCGAGGCGCCCGAAGGAACGGCAGCGCGACCGAAGGCACCGCTTTCGAGGGTTACATCAACTTCTACCGTGGGGTTGCCGCGCGAGTCAAGCACTTCGCGACCGACGATTTTTTCGATTTTCATTGTAGTATATGTAATTAGTAGGTTAGTTTAGATAGACTTTTCCGGCCGCAAAGGTAGCGCTTTTTCGCCGTTTTACCTTATTAAAAATAGCTAAAAAGCATTTTTTTACCGCCGCGTTAAACTTACGGCGCATGAAGCTGTCTATAATGCTGTAACTTCCCAACCGCATGATAATGAAAAAGACAATCACGTTTTTAGCCGCCGCTGCTCTGGCGGTATGCACTCTGGCCGGTTATGCCGCTGACATAACGGGGCGTGTGACCGACGGAGCCGGCGAGCCGCTGATGCAGGCATCCGTGAGGCTGCTTAAACCCGATTCGGCTTTCGTGGCCGGCACTGCCGCCGACCTCGACGGCCGTTTTTCGCTTCCGGCTGTGAAGCCCGGACGCTATCTTCTCGAAACAACCTACGTAGGGTTCGCGCCGGTCACAATGCCGGTCGAGGTCGGCGACGCCAATCTGTCGATGAAGCCTATCGTCATGAGTGAGTCGTCGAAGAGCCTCGCCGAGGTGACTGTGACAGCTGTGAAAACGCCGGTGAAGGTGATGACCGACACTGTCGAATTCAATGCCGACAGTTATCTGACACGCCCCAATGCCGTTGTCGAGGATCTTCTGAAACGCCTGCCGGGAGTAGAGATCAGCAGCGACGGTAAAATCACGGCCAACGGCAAGGAGGTCACGAAGATTCTTGTCGACGGCAAGGAATTTTTCAGCGACGATCCGAAGGTAGCTTCGAAGAATCTGCCGGCCGAGATGGTCAACAAACTCCAGGTCATTGACCGCAAGAGCGATCTGGCGCGCCTGACGGGCGTCGACGACGGCGAAGACGAAACGGTCATCAACCTGTCGGTCAAGCCCAATATGCGCAACGGCTGGTTCGGAACGGTCGAGGGGGGCTACGGAACCGACAGCCGCTATAAGGGCAATTTCAATGTGTCGCGCTTCCAGAACGGCAATCAGCTGACCCTTCTGGGCAATTTCAACAATATCAACGAACTCGGGTTCACCGACGGCAACGGAAACCGCTTCCACCGCTTCGGCGGCGACCATGGTGTGACGACGAGCAACTCCGTAGGTCTGAATTTCAGCATCGGCAATGAAGAAAAGTTCCGTATCGGCGGAAATGTCATGTATAGCAACACCGACACCAAGAGCATAACGGCGTCGGAGCGCCAGTATCTGTTTCCCGATTCGACGAGCTACTACTCGTCAGACTCGAACAGCCGCGACAAGGGCAACAATGTGCGCGGCGACTTCCGCCTGCTCTGGAAGCCCGACTCGCTCAATACGATAGAGTTCCGCCCCAATTTCTCGTTTAATTTCAACCGTTCGACATCCGCCTCGTCGTCGACGACCAGTGCCGGCGACGCGCAGCACACTTTGGTCAACCGCACCCGCAACGACGTCAGCTCGCGCGGCGACTCCTATGAGTTCGGCGGCCGCCTGATCTATACCCACAACTTCGCGTCGCGCCGCGGACGGTCGTTCTCGGTCATGCTGAACTACCGCGGCTCGAACGTGCGCGACAAAGAGAACTCAGCCTCGTTCAACGAGTTTTTCCTTGTCGACAACCAGGATGAAGACTACCTCCAGTATACCGACAACCACAGCTGGAACAACCGCGTCGGCGCGCGCCTGACCTGGAAAGAGCCGCTCGGCGATGTCGCCCGCGGCCACTTCCTGACGTTCAGCTATCAGCTCAACTACCGCTGGAACAACACCGACAAGCTCGTCTATGACCGCGAATTCGACGACGACGGCAATATTGTCGGCGAGACCTATAATCCCGAGCTGTCGAACCGTTTCCGCAACAACTTCATCAGCCACAACATACGCGTCGGCTATCAGAAGGTGACGGCGAAGACCAATGCCGAAGTCGGCGTGTCGCTCGTGCCCTCGTCGTCGATGTCGACCAATCTCACCAACGCCGACAAGACGATTCCGCGCCGCAACGTGTTCAACTTCTCGCCGTTCCTGCGCTACCGCTATAAAATGAGCAAGACGCGCTCTATCCAGGCCCGCTACAACGGACGCGCCTCAGAGCCGTCGCTGAGCCAGCTGCAGCCTGTAGCCGACGTCAGCGATCCCCTGCGCATAGTTGTCGGTAATCCCGACCTGTCGCCGACATTCACCCATTTCCTGATGTTCCGATTTCAGGATTTCAACACCGACGCCCAGCGTTCGATGATGGCGATGGCCCATTTCAATATCGTCCAGAACTCCATTGTCCAGAAAACAACCTACAACTCCGAAACCGGCGGACAGACAACGACCTACGACAACGTCAACGGCGTCTGGAACGGACATGCCATGTTCATGATGTCGTTCCCATTCCGCAACAAATACTGGACATTCAACAACCATATCTTCACCCATCTCGAGCATAACGTAGGTTTCAACAACGGACTGCGCACGACAACCTTCAATGTCGGAATCACCGAAGAGCCCGGCATCGCTTTCCGCCCCTCGAACCTCGAGCTGGAGCTGCGCCCGCGCTATGCGCTCCACACGTCGACAACGTCGGTCGAGACAAACGTCGGCCGGACTGTCCACAATTTCGGAGGCAGTTTCTACGCAACCTACTATCTGCCGTTCGGACTCAGCATATCGACCGATCTGCGCTACGACGCCACGCGAGGCTACTCGGCGGGCTACAACTCCGACGTCTGGATGTGGAACGCCCAGCTGAGCTATCAGTTCCTGCGTAATCAGGCCGCCACGATCTCGCTGAAGGTCTACGACATACTCGGCCAGACGAAAAATATCAACCGCAACGTGACAGCCTCGTATATCGAAGATATGCGCTACAACTCGCTGACGCGCTACGGAATGGTGACATTCTCATACCGTTTCAACACCTTCGGCAAGGGCAAGCAGCCCGCCGATTCGGGCGACTTCATGCACCCCGGCCGCCCCATGGGGCCCCCTCCCGGAATGCACCGCCACTAAAAAGCCATCACGGCGCGGAGGCTCTTGCCCTCGCGCCGTTTTTATTTAATAGGGCCAGTAGGCCGAATAAGCCCTATAGGCGCTATTCATCATTCTTAATTCCTAATTCCTGAAAAAGTTTTTTCGCGGGGATTTCAGAAAATTGTGTATTTTTGTCGTTGATGTCTGACTCTACTCCCATTCCGCAGCCTCTGCTCACAACTCCCGAAGAAGACCGCCAGATAGAGGCGGCCTTTCAGGATGTGCTCGACGGCTATCTGCGGTCGAACCACCGCAAGAAGGTCGAGATTGTCGAGCGTGCTTTCCGGTTCGCCCGCGAGGCCCACAAGGGCATACGCCGCCGTTCAGGCGAGCCCTATATTCTCCATCCCATAGCGGTTGCGCGCATAGCCAGCCGCGAGATAGGGCTGGGGTCGACCTCGATATGCGCGGCTCTGCTCCACGACGTTGTCGAAGATACCGACTACACCGTCGAAGACATCGAGCGCAATTTCGGGGCGAAAGTGGCACAGCTTGTCGACGGCCTGACGAAAATCTCGGGCGGAATCTTCGGCGACAAGGCGTCTGCTCAGGCCGAGAATTTCCGCAAGCTGCTGCTTACGATGAACGAAGACATCCGCGTTGTGCTCATAAAGATGGCCGACCGCCTCCATAATATGCGCACACTAGGCTCCATGGCCCCCAACAAGCAGTATAAGATTGCCGGCGAAACGCTCTATATCTACGCTCCGCTGGCCCACAGGCTCGGCCTCTTCGCTATAAAGACCGAGCTCGAAGACCTCAGCTTCAAATATGAGCACCCCGCGGCCTACGCCAACATTTCCGACCTGATAAGCGAGAGCGCCGGGCGCCGCGATGTCGTGGCCAACAATTTCCTTGGCCCGATACGCAAGCGGCTGACCGACATGGGGCTTGCTTTCGAGGCGAAGGCGCGCCTCAAGAGCGTCTATTCGATCTGGCGCAAGATGGAGACGAAGCATATTCCTTTCGAAGAGGTCTACGATCTCTATGCCGTCCGTATCATCTTCGACAACGATGATCCGAACCTCGAAAAGGAGATATGCTGGAAAATCTATTCAGCCATAACAGACCTCTACCGCCCTCATCCCGACCGGACCCGCGACTGGATAACGACCCCGAAGGCGAACGGCTATCAGGCTCTCCATGTAACGCTTATGGGCCCCGATGGCAACTGGATAGAGGTTCAGATACGTTCGCGCCGGATGGATGAGATCGCCGAGAAGGGCTTTGCCGCTCACTGGCGCTACAAAACCGGCGAAAGCGAGGAAGAAACCGAGCTCAACGAGTGGATGAAGACTATCAAGGAGGTTCTCGACGATCCCAACCCCAACGCCATAGACTTTCTGGGCACGCTGAAGCTCAATCTCTTCGCGAGCGAGATTGTGGTGTTCACCCCGAAAGGGGAGATGGTGACGCTGCCCACCGGCTCGACAGTGCTCGATATGGCCTTTAACCTCCATACCTTTCTCGGAACCCACTGTATAGCCGCCAAGGTCAACCATAAGCTTATGCCTCTGAGCCATCGTCTGAGTTCGGGCGATCAGGTCGAGATCCTGACCTCTCAGAATCAGACTCCTAAAGAGGAATGGGCGTCGCTGCTGGTCACGGCCCGCGCCAAAACGGCCTTGCGTCAGGCCTTGCGCCGCGAGCAGCAGCCGTTGGTCGAGGAAGGACGCCGGCGCTTCAAGGAGTTTCTCGAAGCCAAGGGGCTCGAAGAGTCGAACGACCTCCTTTCGAGCGTCATCCATCGCCTCGGCGAGGAATCGAAAGAGCGCTTTTTCATCAAGCTCGCGCGCGACGAGGTCAAGCTCGACACCCTTTTCGAAGGGAAGAGCGAGCGCGCCCAGCAGTCGTTCCTCTCGAAACTATGGCGACTGGGACGCGGCCCTAAAAAAACGAAAGAACTTCCCCCTGCCGCGTCGTTGCCCGCTGTCGCCGCGCCTCCGAATGTGCCGGCTCGCGTTGTCGACACACGCAGCGTCTATACCCTCAGCAGCGACGGCCATACGGCCAACTATGTCATGGCCCACTGCTGTTCGCCGATTCCTGGCGACGACGTGATGGGGTTCGTGAATTCCGACGGCAATGTCGAGGTTCATGCCCTGACCTGTCCGCGCGCCCAGGCCCTGAAGGCGAGCTATGGCTCGCGCATCGTGGCCACCCGATGGGAGGTCAGCAACACCGTCTTTCCGGCGCGCATCAGAATCGAGGGTATCGACCGCCACGGAATACTTCAGGAACTGACCTACGCCATATCGACCGAAATGAACATCGACATCCGCGGCCTTAACATCCGCGCCCGCGACGAGGTTTTCGACGCCGATCTGAACATCCTCGTCGCCGACACCTCGATAGTCGACAAACTCTGTCAGAAAATCATGCATATCGGAGGCGTGCGCCGCGCCGACCGCCTCCACTGAATAACTTGAGAACAAATGACACCGAAGTCCAACAAACTCTTTCGTATACTGATATTTCTGGCCTCCACGGCTCTTCTGCTGTTTTTTCTGCCTCACGAATCGGCCAACGAATACACCTACGCCGTCAACCGCCCCTGGGCCTATTCGCTCCTGACGGCGCCTTTCGACATTCCCGTCCATCTCGATTCAGTCTCGGCCCGTGAGGTGAAAGATTCAATCGACGCCGCTTTCGAGCCTATTTATATGCGTGATCTCACGGTCGAGAAATCGATGGTCAGCCAGTTCGGAAGCCGTCTGAACTCGACGGCCCGCGAAGGGCTGTCGCCGGCCGACCGCAACCGCATTCTGGCGGCCGTGAAGCAGATCTACGAAGACGGTATTGTCGAGACCGACGATTACGACGCCATACGCGCCGGACGGCTTCAGGCCGTGCGTTTTATCCACGACAATGTGTCGATCTCGATGCCAACCGACGGCTACAGGTCGGTGCGCGCCGCCTACGCGCGCCTCGACAGCACCTTCTCCGATCCGCGTTTCCGCCGCGCTCTGACGGCGATACGCCCCGTCGACTATCTCCAGCCCAACATTCTGGCCGATACCCTCGAGACAGCGCGTGTCCGCACGGAGCTGTATCAGAAAGCCCTCGCCCCGATAGGCGTTATCCAGCAGGGAGAACGCATAATCGACAAGGGCGACATCGTGACGCCGCGCCTGGCCCGCGTGCTCCAGACCTACGAGGAAATGACCGCCGACCGCGGAGGTTCTACGGCAAGTACCTATTATCCTATTGCCGGACAGGCGCTGTTCCTGATTCTGCTGCTCGGCGCTCTCTATGCCTATCTCTATATCTTCCGCCGCGACTATTACAACGACATAAAGATTATCTGTTTCATAATGATGATGATCGTAGGCTTCACATTCTTTGCCTACGCTCTGGCGCTGACCTTCACCTCGGGTCTCTATCTTGTGCCGTTCGCCATAGTGCCGATCATGGGCGTTATTTTCCTTGATTCGCGCACAGCCCTGTTTATCGACATCGTTCTGATTCTGATAACGTCGGTTATTGCCGTGGTGCCTCTCGAATATATCTTCCTGCAGTTTATGGCAGGCACTGCCGCCATCGACTCCATAAAGGATCTGAGCCGGCGCAGCCAGCTCATACGCACGGCTTTCATCGTCTTCGTGGTCTACTGTCTGTCGTATATCGCCGTAGAGGTCATGCTCAACGGATCGCTGCGCGAGCTTTCGGGCCGCATATTCGGCTATCTGGCCATCAACGCCGTGGCGGTTTCGTTCGCCTATATCCTGCTGTTCTTCTTCGAGAAAATTTTCGGATTCACCTCGCGCGTCACTCTTGTCGAGCTTTCCGACATCAACAATCCGCTGCTGCGCGAGCTTTCAGAAGAATGTCCGGGCACGTTCCAGCATTCGATGGCTGTCAGCAACCTCGCCAGCGCCGCCGCCTCGCGCATAGGCGCCAACGTTCAGCTCGTCAGGGCCGGTGCCCTCTACCACGACATCGGAAAGATACGCAATCCGGCCTTTTACACCGAGAACCAGCACGGTGTGAACCCCCATGACACTCTCGACCCCAAGCAGAGCGCCCGCATTGTCATCGGCCATGTCTCGGAAGGCATGAAGATGGCCGAGAAGGCAAAGATTCCGATGCAGCTGCGCCGGTTCATAACCGAGCACCACGGACGCGGTAAAGCCCGCTATTTCTTCAACACATGGTGTAACCGCCATCCCGACGAAGAGCCCGATCCCGAGGCTTTCACCTATCCCGGGCCGAACCCCACAACGCGCGAGTCATCGATCATAATGATGGCCGACAGCGTCGAGGCGGCCTCGCGTTCGCTGACCGACCATTCGCCCGAGGCAATCCAGGCTCTCGTCAACAAGATTGTCGACACTCAGGTCAGCGAGGGGCTCCACAACGATTCGCCCATCTCGTTCCGCGACGTCAACCAGATCAAAGACACGTTCGCGCAGCGCCTGCGCACGATCTACCACTCGCGCATCTCCTATCCCGACCTCAACAAGCAGTGATCAGTTTTCGGGGGTGGGGGCGAGGCCGCGGCGTTTGCGGGCGAAGACAACGAGCAGCCCGAGGGCCACGACTACTCCGACGGCGACGGAGATTGTCTGCGGCAGTCCGAAACCTTCGGGCGCGAAGAGCAGATAGCTCGTGCAGACAACCGTCATGAACAGCGCCGGCAGCAGGGTGATGACATAAGAGCGTCCGCGGCGCGCAAGCCATACGGTGGCGGCCCACAGGGTGAACATAGCCAGAGTCTGGTTGCTCCAGGCGAAGTAGCGCCAGAGAATATTGTAGTCGACCATCATCAGCCCTATCGCAATGGCGAAGAGCGGCAGGGTCAGCGCCAGCCGCTTGAGGAACTTGCGCTGGCTCAGGCCGGCGAGATCGGCGATTATGAGGCGTGCCGAGCGGAAAGCCGTGTCGCCCGACGATATCGGGGCGGCGATGACGCCGATAATGGCGATTATTCCGCCGACTTTTCCGAACCATCCCAGCGATATGTCCCTGACCATTGTCGAGGCGCTTCCGCCGTCGGCCATATAGCTGTTGAGACCGTCGTAGCCGCCTGTGAAGGCGATAGTGGCGCAGGCCCATACGAGAGCTACTATTCCCTCTGTCACCATGGCGCCGTAGAACACCGGACGCGCGTAGCGTTCGTTTTTCAGGCATCGGGCCATCAGCGGGCTCTGCGTGGCGTGGAAGCCGGAGATGGCGCCGCAGGCTATCGACACGCAGACCATCGGGAACACCGCAAGCCCCGAGCCGTGGCGCGACTGCAGGCCGTCGCCGAATCCGACGGGAATCTCCACGCCTCCGAAGAGCATCATGCCGAGTAGCCCCAGGGCCATGAACAGCAGCAGAACGCCGAAAACGGGGTAGAGGTTGCCGATGAGCTTGTCGATGGGAAGCATGGTGGCGAGAATATAATAGATGAGGATTATGCCTACCCAGAATATTTTGTCGAGACTTTCGGGCGTCAGCGACGCCAGAATCTCGGCGGGGCTTATGACGAACACCGTGCCGACGAGTATCAGCAGTATCAGCGAGAAAACACGCATAACGTGTTTCACGCCGCCGCCGAGCTCGCGCCCGACAATTTCGGGAAGCGACACTCCCCCCTCGCGCATCGACATCATCGCGCCGACGAAGTCGTGGACGGCGCCGGCGAAGATTGTGCCGAACACAATCCAGAGCAGGGCGGCAGGCCCGAACATTATTCCCATGATGGCGCCGAAAATAGGCCCCATTCCGGCGATGTTTAGAAACTGGATGAGGAAGACTTTCCACGTCGGCATGGCTATGTAGTCGATGCCGTCGGCCATTGTTGTCGCTGGGGTGGGGCGCTTGGGATCAGTGCCGAAGATGCGTTCGGCAATCGCTCCATAGATGAAATAGCCTCCGATAAGGAGAGCCAGAGAGATTAGAAGTGTGGTCATAACGCGACAAATTTAGCGAAATTCCAGCAATATGATCTTATAAAAATTATAAGATTTATAAAATTTATAAGACTCAAACCATAATAACAACAGGGGATGGCCCGCGCGGGCCATCCCCTGTAAGTATATGAAAGTGTGAAGATTACTCAGCGATCATCTTGGTGGCTTTCGAGCCCTGGAGGCGGATCACGAACATTCCTTTCTGAGGTTCGCTGATTTCGCGGCCGTTGAGGTCGAAATAGCGCACGGGAGCGTTGGCGTCGTCAGCTTCAATGTCGTCGATGCCTGTCGGGGTCTCCCTTTCAACATAGTGGAATCCTCTTTTTGCCTCAAGGCGGTTTTTGTCGGCGTTGACAGCGCGTCGGGGTGCACCGGTTGCCTCGGTCTCGCGCTCGTGGTAGGCTACTACCTCGAAGTCAACTTCTTTATCAGTAGCGTCTGCAAGGCTGGTTGCCTCTACGAACCATTTGGGCAGTCCGAGGGAGGTGTCGCATGTTACGGTAGCTTTTCCGCTGTCATTGGTAGCCATCTCGAACTTAACGATTTTGCGCGGGAGATAGTGACCGTCATCGTCGACAACCGTAGCCATGAGCTGTGTCTTGGGTTTCAGCTTATAGAGGTCGTAGCGGTTCTTGTTCTGTTCCTGCTGTTCAGCGTATGAATAGGCAATCCATTCGATGTCGGCAGGTTCGCCGAAGTCAACTGACGATGTCGTTCCGTCGTATTGAACACCGCCGAAGAAACTCTGACCACCCTCTGCATAGTCGGTGTAGTAGGTGAAAGTCATCTTGTCACCATTTGCTATATGCTTTGCGATGTCAGGACAGCGGTAGTTTATGATAAATGAATAGTGGTCTTTGAAACCTGCTGCGTTTGTAAGAGGTGCTCCGTAGTAGGTTTGGCCGCCGACGTTGAGGATATATTTGGCCTGCATGGCGGGAAGGTCAGGATTGTTGCGTATGCGCGTATCGAAGGTGAGGTAGAGAGTTTTGTTGTCCTTGTCGTAGGTAAACGTGTAGCGTGCTGTTGCCAGATAAGTCATTTTCAGTTCCTGCCCGTCATCACTTGTAGTAGCTTTGCCATCTCTGAAATAGCCGTTCTCGATATACGATGTAGTGCCATTTGCTTCGCCGAGTGTTTCAAACTCTGTCTTGGCGATGCCGGTATAACCGTCCTTCTTGACGACAGCTGTTGCAACATACTTGGTATTCTTCTCAAGCTCGGTGTAGTTGAAATAGATCGGATTCTCGATGCCTTCGCGCATATCGACGGCGGGAGTGCCTTTGTCTTCGCCGTACTTAGCGTATGGATCATCAGCGGTAGCTTTCGGCGTTTCGTTGGCTTTGCGCAGATACATGTGAATACTCTCTTTGCTTGTAGCATTGTCGATAAGCTGCACTTTTAATCTGAACAGAGCCGAGAGGTCGCTGACATTGACCGGAATGAATTCCATGCTGACTTCTTTCGGAGCCGTCGGAGTAGTGAACGAAACGGTCGATTGACTGTTCTTGTCGTTGACGTATGCGGTGACGGTCAGATTATAAGTTGTATTGGCCGTGAGACCTTCGAGTTTAGCGGTCTTCGAATCGAGGTCGACATTGACATCCTTGCCTTCTCCGAGACCGCTGACAACAACCGAAGTTGTTCCTTCGGGAACACTGGTGAGCGTCAGAACAGCGCTGTTGCTTGTGATGCCCGAAATCGTGGCGACAGGAGATTCGATAATCTCGCTGTTTTCTACGTATTTGATCAGTTTGATATTGGTAACCTCAATGGTGGTGTTGGCCGGATTACCTCCGAAGTCGAAGAGAAGCAGAACGTTCTCCAGCGGCTTCTTGGTGTATACTTGAGATTTGAAGTGCTGAATAGTAGTATTAATACCGAGCTCTTCACTGACTGCATAAGTGTTGTCGTCGGTGCTCTTGTAGAGCTTTACAAACCCGGTGAAACTATTGTTGGCCTTGTAGTCAAATTCAAGCTGATAAACGTCCTCAGAGGTGAAGCTGACACCGGTGGGCATTTTGAACTGAGCCTGCCAGCGAAGGGAGGTGGCATCGGTCAGCACGAAGGTAGCACCGAAATCCGACAGGGTGTAACTGTAGTTGTCGTTCTTCTCCCAATTCGGAGCGAAATGGATATTGTCGGCAGGGATTGTTCCGGGAGATACATAAATGTTTTGAGGGGTGCGTCCTGCTGTAGGATCTGCGTCTTGGGCTTGCGCGCCGATTGCGGCGAATAACGCCACAAGGCATAGTAGCAGTTTTTTCATGAAAATGAGGAAAAATAGTATGAAGTTAAAGTAAAATTTACGGAATGCGTGGTTTCGGAATGCGTGGTTTAGTAATTGGAACAGAGGTAAATATACTGACTGTATCTTTTCACAAAGGTAGATAAAATTTCACCCTCCTAAAGCTAAAAAATGTTAATTCGACAAATCTCCAGGCTGTTTAACAACTTCGGCTGTCTGCTGTCAAGCGCCGTGAGGCGCGATATCTCTACATCCACTGCGATAGCTCAATGGGTGCTTAGTTAGGTTTTACCGAGCAAATTATCGGATCCGAGCGAAGGGATGTGCCTTAATGCTATTATATATAAAACAGTAAGTATTTGTGCATTTTGTGTAGGAGGGTGTATCAAAATTAAGTTTTTTGGTACGCCCTCCCTTTTTATGCTGCCTGAGAATTTGATAAAACAGAGTCGGCTGTTTTTTGGCGATAATCCCGAAATATCCGATTCTCGAGACGCGAAATACGACAAAAATGCAAAATCAGGCCGGATTGGGGCGATTTTCCCCCGTTTTTGGCCTGTTGTGCTATTTTTGAACACATTTTCTTGAGATTGAAGGCAATGGCAAAGAAGGCAAAGTCCATTTTGACCTTGCTCATTCCAACGTGCCGGAACCGTTTGTATGCCATGTCGTATTTCATCTGTCCGAAAACGGCTTCAGGCTCGATACATCTGCGCCCTCGGTGTTTCACTCCTTCTTCCGACGTCAGCCGTTCGCGGGCTTTCCGGCGATATTCGTTGAGCCGGTGGTTGACTTCTATTATCCGGTCTCCTTTTGCCTTGAAGCAGCTTCCTCTCAAAGGACAGCCCTCGCATCGCTGCGCTTTGTAACGGGCGCTTTCGGTAATGTATCCGCTTTCGGTTTTTGTACGCGCCGTGCCGATACGCTCCATGTGCTGCCCCATCGGACACACATAATAATCATCTTCGGCATTATAATAAAGTGCCTGCGGACTGAACGGATTGGGCTCGTAGTGCATGCGTTGCTCGCGGTGGAATCAGTTGTATTTGACAAAGGCTTCGACTCCGGCCTCTTCCATGAAACGGTAGTTTTCTTCGGAACCATACCCGGAATCGGCGATGCATGTCTGCGGAAGTTTGTCGTAACGGTCTAAAAAGGAATTGAAGAACGATATCATTGTCAGAGGGTCACCGGGAGTCTGGAACAATCCGAAGTCGAGGATGAACTGGTTCTCGGTCCCGATCTGCAGATTGTATCCGGGCTTTGTCTGTCCGTTGTTCATGGCGTCCTCTTTCATCCGCATGAACGTGGCGTCGTGATCGGTCTTGGAATATGAGTTGCGGTCGCCCAGAATTTCAAGTTTGTTATCGTACTCGCCGAGTTTGTCGGCGTGTTTCCTCAGTTGTTTTATCTGTTTTTTACGTTCCTTACGCTTCTCTTTCTGTTCTTTGGTCTCGGGCTCGGCTTCGTTCTCGAGGTTGCGGTTTAGTTCTTCGGCTATGTTCTTCAGGTTTGCCGGCGTAAAGCTCTGTCCGTTTTCCTGCTCCGCGTTTTCCTGCGCGATAGTCTCGTCTATCTGCTCCAGAAGCGCATTTATCTTGCTGATAAGTTTTTCCCTGTTCTTTTCCGTAGTCTTTTTCCAAACAAAAGTGTATTTGTTCGCTTTTGACTCAATCTTGGTGCCGTCGATGTATTCGACATCAAGGGTGATGAAGCCTTTCTCGGCAAGAACTATGACCAATTGGGTAAACACCTGGTTGACTTCTTCCTTGACCCGGTTGCGGAATCGGTTGATGGTGTTGAAGTCGGGCTGCTCATATCCGGCAAGCCAGATAAAGTGAATGTCTCGCTTCAAAGCCGTCTCTATTTTTCGACAAGAATAGAGATTGTTCATATAACCGTAAATCACCGCTTTCAGCATCATCTTGGGATGATACGGACTACGGCCACGTTCCTTGTATAGTTTTTTGAAATTGTCAAGCCTGAGACTGTCGATGACTGCATCTACAACCCGGACAGGATCGTTTTCCGCAATATCTTTATCGAGACGCTGCGGAAAAAGTAACATTTGTTTGGGATTGTAATCCCGAAAGTGTAACTTTGTAGACATTTAATTTGTTATATACCACAAAGATACAAAATTTTTGTGATATGGCAAAGCCCCGGCTTGTGAAAGTCAGGGCTTTGTTTTATGTTTTACAGCAGGTTATGAAAAGAGGGTGCATCGGAATTATGATACACCCTCCCTTTTTGATAATGAGATTCAGGGACTATTTCACTGCGAGTTTTGTTACTTGGTTGCCAACTTTGACAATGTAGAAACCTGGGGTTACGGCGACTGATGCGTTAGAGGCTTCTAATGAAGCAACGTGCAGCCCATTTGCGGAGTAAATTATGATTGAGGTTTGTGCATCGGCAATCACATTGATGTTGCCGTTTGAAGCAAATATGCGTGCGTTGCCGGCATCTACATCCTCAATGCCTGTAATAATACCATTGTTTGCCAATGCTGTGAATTTCAAAGCATTGCCATCTTTCGACACAATACCCGTGAAAGAACGCCATCCGCTTTCACCCAATTGGAGATTAGCAGGGTCGTAATATGCCTTCATAGTAAGAGGTGCTACAGCCTGCTGTGCAGACCGGAGAACGAAATAGTTTCCCTCGGTGTTTATATCCTCCGTACTCATATAACCTGTAATTGAACAATATTCAGCCGGCTGCGGAGCCACGAGCCAAATGTTTCTCACTTCATCATTGTCTGCATAGATATTGAAATTAGCCACGCTGAATGCGTTGTAACTCATACTGCTATCTTTAGTGGAAACGGTGCCTTCCGGGAATGAGATTATCGGATATTCGTCGTTGGAAACTACAGTTGCAATGTTGCCACTTTCAATTTCTTTTCCTACAAAGTCGGAAGTCAAGCCGGAGATAGCCACCCAATCTTCCTGGTTGAAGTTAGCATCATTATCGCTTCCCGGTTCAGATTTTTTATCTTCATTGAAAGTGTTCTTAGATGAGCCACTGTTGCCCATGGTAGAGGCATAGAGATAAGTGCCGTCGAAATAATGTCCAAATAGATTTGTGTTGATTCGATAGCTCTCACCGGCATTTGCGGTCAACACTTTGTCAAGACCATTCTTGGTGCCGGCATATGTATCTGTAATCTCAATGGTTAAGCATGGGATTACGACACTGTTTTCTGCCGGTTCAATTGATGGCATTGAAGCAGGAGTTTTAGATTCAGATTCATATGGTGAAGCGAAGATATAGAGATATTTGTCAGTAGGGGTTGAAAACTCATATTTCAAGCCATCAAGTTCATCGCCAAATACAGGCGTTCCGTCTCCAAGGAGGAGAGTAAGACGAGCATTGCCGTACCTAAAGAATGAGTTAAAGGAAATGCTACCTGTACCTTTAACTTTTACTGCGATACCATTGAAATTGCTATATACGCCCTGACTTCCCTCCACAGCTCTATTGAATTGGGCAACATCCTCAAACGACGACGTTCTATTGAGTACTAACCCACCATACTGATTATATCCGCTTTTGTTGTCAGTGATGCTGTAGTAGACGTTATCTATTACTACATTGTACAAAGTTTCATATTCGCTGAGGTTTGTGAAATCCACATTTACTGTTCCTTGCGGGATAGTTGAGATATCGTATACGCGACTTGGTTCCGGTTCGGGAGCCTCGTAGGTATATTCAAAAGAAACAGGTTCGCTACAAGAAGTATCATCGCTGACATAAGCCACCACTTTGCAAGTAGAATTAATTGTTATTGGCGTGGAGTAAGTGTTGACGGTATGAACAGCAGAGGCATCGTCGTCTTCTCCAACAATGTAATAATAAATAGTGCCGACATCGTTAAGATTAGTGAGTGCCAACGCAAAAGGATAGTTAAACTCGCAAGACTCGCGAGAAGGTGTAGGAGCGACCAAAATGCGTTCACCGAATCCTTGCTTGATTCTATCTGTGAAATATGACCATGGAGTATATGATTTATATGCATCAAGGCTTCCAAACGGCACATAAAGATAGCCTTTCGAATAAGTTTCATTGTCGAATGCGTTGTCAGGACAATTCACGCCATTGAGTGGTAAGGGACGCTTGTTGATTATTGTATTAATATTTGTGCAGCCTGCAAATGCATTATTGCCAATGGATGTCAATTTTTCGGGGAGAGTAACGCCTGTGAGGCCCGTGAGGTCCTGGAATGTGCTTTCTGCGATAGACACTACATCGCTTGAATTGTATTGTCCGGGAATTTCAAGCATACCGATGAAATCCTCATTGAGAGCGTATGGCGATTTGCCGACGGAGTAGCCGCCGGTCACTTCGGTATAGGCTAACAAAGACGGGTGCTTGTAACTGCTGAACTTGCGCCAAAATGCGTCAGTGGTAAAAGAGCTATATTTATCGTCGGGCACTTCAATCAAAGTGTTAGCGAAATGCCACTCATCAAAAGCATCTTCGTTTTCCACAGTCGGCAGAATGTCTGACGAAGGTTTGAGACTGATTGATGCCAATGCACTGCATCCGGTGAATGCCTTGGTGCCTATTGAGGTGACATTCGCCAAGTCAAGGCTCCGCAAGGCGGCGCAGCCTCTGAAAGCAGTTTCGCTAACTACAAAGGCTTGCTCCGGGATAGGCACTTCTGTAAGGCTCTCGCAACCGTCAAAGCAGCTGTAGCCGATTTTATTCAACTCAGGGCTACAAATGGAGGTAAACTTTTTGAGACTTTTACATCCTACGAAGACACTGTCCATTTCATTTCTCTCGCCAGTTCCCTTAAGGCGATAGACCTCGACAGTCTCCAAGTTATCGCACCATCTAAAAGCATCGGGAGTAATTTCGATATAGTCATCGCCGGAGCCGTTAATAGTAACGCTTTTGAGAGCCTTGCAATCTTGGAATGTATAGAGGCTTGTCCTGTCAAATTGAAAATTACCATTGGCTTTAATGCTTTTTAGATTTTCGCATCCAGCAAATGAGTAATAGCCCTCCACGTATATCTTATCTGATGTAACTGCTGTGAGGTCAAGATTTTCAATACCGGAGCGATAGAATGCCATTTGCCCGATTCCGCGGGTGTTGGCAGGAAACTCAATTGACTTGAGGTTTGAACACCAACTAAAAGTAGACGGGGGTATAACAAAACCTTTGGAAGCGCTTTTTGGCAATATTACCGTGTGTAGACTTTCGCAACCGTCAAAAACATTATTGTAAAAGCCGTAACTATAAAAGCCTCCTTGATCTGTATAGAAATCAATATCTTCCGCAAACTCTACAGTCTGGAGAGCGGTGCAGAGTCTGAATGCATGCTCTCGCAGTACTTTCAAACTTCGCGGCAACTTAAAGGACTCGAGGGATGTGCAGCCTTCAAAGCAGGAAATGCCAATATATTTCAGGCCTTCACTCAGGGATATATCGTGAAGCCTCGTACAGCCATAGAATGCATAATCACCTATGGTTTCAACAGTATTGGGCATGCCCGATACAAATTCTATTCCTGTACACCCTTTAAAAGAACCGATTTTTTTCACTTGGCTTCCCTCGTAGAATTGAATACCGAGGAGTCGCTCTTGGTAATCAAACCCTTCAACGCTTACAATAGGGATACTATCACTTTCGCGCACTGCCGGCACGTCGAGCACGCCTTCATAAGTTTCATAGGGACGGGGTTTCATTATGTAACCGCTTCCGTCTTCCGTTAATTCAAACAGAAACGGCTCTTCTTGGGCTTTAGCAGGCAATACCGAGGTAATAATCAACAATGCCAACAACCATGAAGCCGGTCTAAGTGATAATTGCAATTTTGTTAATATAATCATATGATTTTTTACGGTTATGAGTATCGAAAACGAATAATCAATACCACCTTTTCGGCAAAGTTACACATAAACTTTGATTTAATTTTTCCATTTGGAAAGTTTTTTTGAATGGAGAGCGTAATTATCACATTTTTTCCATGAACGCTTTAATTTTCACCCACATAATAGACAAATGGGGTGTACCAAAATCTTGAAATTTTGATACACCCCACCTATTGCTTCGGGGAGGTCGGGTTATGCTACCCAAGAACCTTGAACCATCGTGTAGTCTGCATCGGGGACTTCGGCTGCGGCCTTAGCCTGAGCTTCCTCGGCGCTGTTGGCTTCGACATAGACGATTTCGCTCTCGCCATCGAAGGTGATAACCTCGATCATATACTCCATGAGGTTGTTGTTGGAGTTGAGAGAAGCGGCTGCGGTATAGTTCATTACGTGGGTCATGATTTTGAAGTTTAAGAGGGCTTTTACTGTGCGCCGGAGCGCGTTTGATTTTTACACCGCAGAATCAGGTAGTCGAGGAAAGGGCACAAAGCAAAAATGTCAAGAAATATTTTAAGCCCAAGTGGGCGGTAAATACGACCTGCAAGGTGGAGATTTATAAAAAATTTTGCAGAACATCCCGGAGGGCCACGTTTTACGACTGACCGGCTCGCCCTACCTTCGCGGTAGTGAAATATCATATCGTGCCTCCGTGCTTTCAGCATCAGTAAAGTTCCTTGCAAAACGGGCTTGCTCAAAATTATGTCACTCGTAACCCGCAGGGCTATACCGTTGCCGTGGAGCGGTACTCCGACGGCGTTCTCATACAATCTTCCCCGTGAGGTTATCCCTCGATGGAGAGAGCACCTTGAAATCAGTAGAGGCTAATAGCCCTAAGGAAGCCATCAACAAGTGGCCGAAGTCCCCACCGCCGCCGGAACACCCTGATTCAAAATCTTGGGTAGCCCGACCCCACGCGGCAAGAGGCAAGAAGAACGGTAAACACCTTATCCGTGCGACTGGTCGACCCTCACGTGCAGACAACCGCATAAAGAACGGACTCCGGATCCACGATAAAGTGGTGCCGAAGTCCGTTGAGAACTTACGCCGTGTGTAAGTTTAAGAGTTAGCGATTGAAGCCTTGCGGTCGAGACCTCAGGCTCGATTCACGAAAGCGCGGCGGCGGTGCCGCAACTCCACTTTAGTAATCGTCGAAATCGTCTCGTTCTTCCTCTATATCGTCAAGTTCATCTCGAAGCAATTCAATATCATCGTACAAGTCATCGTACAATTCAGAAGATGGGTCAATGTTATCGAGTTTATGTCGAGTGCATCTATTCGGTCTGACAAAGTGATGTATCGCTCATCAAGTTCAGCCTCACGCCTTGGATTATAGATGCGTGTAGTGTCAGGAGTATCAATATACTTCTTTTTCCCGAAAAGTTGGTCGAGCAAACATGCGAGTCCAAGATAATTCCAAAATCCCATTAGTCCCAGTCGTTAAGATTGTTGATATAACTATCAAGGTCGGTGTCACCGAAGATGTCCGACAACTCGCCCGTGTTGATATGGAAGTCGTAGTCAACTTCAATATCATGCACGGTGTTGCCGTTGTATGTATCAAAATCTTCGTATTCGTCCATAATTACTTAGTCGAAGTCATAGCGTCGATAAGGTCTTGGTAACAAGTAACCTTATGATAGCGCACGGATTCAGTAGACATTTCGTTGAATAGTTGCGTACAACAGTCAATCTTTGCATTTTCTATCGCGTTGAGCTGCATTGATTGAAGCGAGCCTTTGGTCTCAGCGATAAAGAAAATGTGTTTGACATTACCTTTCTGCATAGCAATCGCCCAGTCGGGAGCATAACTGCCGACGGGAGTAGGTATCTGGAACGAGCGCGGCAGCTTCGCGTAAACCACGACTTCGCTTGCCTCGTCGAGGTCGTGGGCGAAGTTGCGTTCACCGATACTGTCGGAAACGACATAGTCGGTGACGTGCTTGGTTGCCTGATACGCTTTATCAAATTCCGCTTTGCTTGCAGCAGTGAAAATGTTGGAGTCATAAGTGCCATCTGTAAGATGGTAGTGAATATGATCTACAATCATTGTTGCTTTCTGCTCCCGAATAATCTGAACGACCTTGCGGATAAATTCTTCGGGGTTGTTGCGGAACAAAGCGAGCTTAGAAGGACGCAGACCTTGAAGAATCTTGGCGGCGGTGCGACGTGTAATGTTCGCGCCCTTTGCCACCTGTCCGATAAGGTCGTATTTTACCGAGGAAGTGCTGACATCGGTCAACTCTTGTGAGGTCGATTTTGTATCGCCGAACTCTGTTACTTCCTGGGCGTCCTGTTGTCCTTCAATCTTAATATATCGGAGAGTGCGAACCTGCAACTCGTCCGTGTTAAGATGAAGAACCGACTGCTTTATCAACTCGTCAGAGTTGTAGCTGACGGTGTAGACATATTGGTGATTGATTGCTTTCCAAAGAGCCTGGAATTCGTCTCGGTAGAAATTGGCGTTGAGCTTAGGCCCCGGCAATTTCGTTTTGGCGCCGTTCTCGGTCATGCCCTCCAACAACGACGGGTCGAAGATGGAGTTGATGAGAAGGGTTATGCCCTCGGCCATCGGCTCCAATTTGGCACCGAGCGGGGCGAGAGTGCCGGCTTCGCGGTCGGCGTGGTACTTCGGGGTTATGTTGCCGTCTGCGTCAACATAATCGTTATCTTCGAGGTATATCAAGATACGGCTTGCCTCACGGTCGGTAACGACGTGTGGCTGTCCGTCAACCTTAATAGTCTTGCCCTCGAAGTAGTCCGAAGTAGCCTTAGAGGCGCGTTCACGCAGAGCCTCGCGGGTTTCGCGTTGGAGAGCGTTGGTGAAGTCTGAATAACTCTCATTGGCTATGACGGTAAGGACGTTTATGTTGTGAACGTCTTCGCCGAGCAGTTCCTTGTCCTGACGGATACCGTTGCGGTCAACGGCGATACGCAAGCCACGGCCAACCTCCTGACGTTTGGCGGTGGTTGAATTGCTGTGGCGAAGCGTACAGATTTGGAACACGTTGGGGTTATCCCAGCCCTCGCGGAGCGCAGAGTGAGAGAAGATGAAGCGAGTCGGTTCATCGAAACTCAGCAGACGTTCCTTGTCGCGAAGAATGAGGTCGTAGTCCGATGCTTCTTCCGACACGTCGGAGCCGCGCTTCGTCTTTGTCTCGACCATCTTGCCTTTCTTGTCAATGGAGAAATAGCCGCGATGTACCTGATAAGGATAGAAGCGGCGCAGATACTCGTTGTATTCCTCATCGAAGATGTGGAGTTCGTCATTGACAAGACGGGCGTATTCTTCCTCGAAGATAGTCTGGAACACTCCCTTTTCGGGTGCTCCGTCCTTGTCGTAGCGACGGTATTTAGCGACTTCGTCGATAAAGAACAGCGACAGACACTTTATGCCCTTTTTGAAAAGCTGACGTTCACGCTCGAAGTGAGCCTTGATAGTCTCGCGGATTTGAACGCGCTGCATGTGCAGTTCGTTTGTGTCGCCTACGAGGTCGCCCTTACGGAGGGTAACTCCGTTGGTGAACGTAATGTAGGCTGTGGGCTGAGTATTTGAGCCGGGGAAAATCTCAGCAATATCATAGCCCTTGTACTGGAGCAGTTCGTTCGACTCGACGTAGAGCGAATCACCGACACCGAAGGTTTTGAAATGACGGCGAGGCTCACCGGATGCATTCTTGACCTCGATGCAAATACGTGCCATCGGGGGCTTGCTCGGTGAAAGGATAATGTTTTCGAGATACATATATCCGTTGGTGCCTCGCAGGTTTTTCAGTTCAAAACCGATTACCTTGATGCGCTTGACAAGACGCTCACGGTAAGCATCGAGAGCGTCGAGCGCATAGACTGTATCATGCTTTGTGCGGTGAGTAGCCGAGTAGTTCAACACGAAAAGCGGGTTGAACTTTTTGAGGGCCGACTGCGTAGCGGCGCCCTCCATCTTCTGCGGCTCGTCCATGATGATGATTGGGCGGTTGGCGGCAATCACGTCAATAGGACGGCGAGAAGCGAACTCGTCACGCTTCGAGTAAATGATACGGCTTTCCTTGGAGCGGCCACCCTCTTTGAGGGAAGCGGCGAAAGCCTGAGTGTTTATGATCATCACATTCAGCCCGGCATCCTGTGAGAACTGGTCGAGCTGATTGAGGTTCGAGCTGTTGTAGACAAACCAACGGGCTTTCTTTCCGTAAGTCTCCATGAAGTGTTCCTCCAGCATACGGAAAGATTTGGCTACACCCTCACGGATGGCGATGCTCGGTACCACGATGATGAACTTCGACCAACCGTAGAGTTTGTTAAGTTCAAACATCGTCTTGATGTAGACGTAGGTCTTACCCGTACCGGTTTCCATCTCCACATCGAGGTTGACGGCACCGAGTCCGTCGATCCGAGTCAGAGATTTGGAAAGAGGTACACCTGCCGAAGTCTGCACTGAGTGAAGATTGTCGAGCAGCTGCTTGGCCGAAAGTTCTACGTCAGCATTACGGTAGCCGTCATCGTCACCGTCGAAGCGAAAAGTACCTTTTTGCTGACGGCCCAGGTTGCGGCGGTAGTGAGTGCCGTCGCGATTTGGTTGCCCGGTGAAGATGGCGGTCGTATTGTTGACCGCATCCGTCTGGTAGCCCTGAATCTTAAACTTGAATTTCATAGGGCTTACAGGGTTTTACGGATGGTATCGGGTGAATAGTGACGGAAGATTTGCTCGAAGTTGTCAAGGACATTGTCATTGGCGGCAGAGGCATCACGCATTACGAAGTATTGCGGTTTCATCTTGGCAATCTCCGTCACGGTGGACTCGTTAACGTCTGTATCGAAAGTGGCGATAAGATACGTGCCATCGACAAAGAACACTTTCTTGCCGTTGACATCCTTTTCCTCTATCTTGGCCGAAAGTTCTATGTTGTTTTCGGGCAGAACTTGGAAAAGCAAGTCGAGCGGAGTACGGTCAGACTTGACGTTGTCAACGGTGTTGAAAAGGTTCTGTTCGTTGAAGTCTTCGGGAGTATAGTACACGTCTTCCATATTCGACGAGTCGAGTTTGAGCACACGGAAGCCGGTGTCGAGGTCTTGACCATTGAGACCCGCTTCCTCCTTGATTTTCTTACCTGCTCGGCGAATACGTTCCTCTCCGATTTGACAGATGGTTTTGTAACCTGCCTTGTGAGCTTCGCTTTTTTCATCAGTAAGTTCAGGAAGTTGCACCATTATGAACTTACGTTTACCTCCGTCCTCTGCGTTGAGTTTCATTACAGCGTGTGCTGTCGTAGCACTACCACTGAAAAAATCCAAGACGGTGGAATTTTTTGAAGTACCAATATGCAGGAACCGAGTGATATATCTCAAAGGTTTAGGACTGGTAAATACTGCGCCATCCATTAAGTCTCGAAGTTCTCTTGTTGCTTCTTGGCCATGTCCGACTTCATCGAAAGTCCAAACGGTCATAGGGGTTACTCCGTCTTGAACCTCTGAAAGAAATAATTTAGGGACAGGAGAGTTGTTACCCTCCGCACCAAACCAAATGCGATTATCGTTTCGCATTTGTTCAAATTTTTCTTTCGTAAATCGCCAACAATATCCACTTGGGGGTAGGAAAGTTCTTCCAGTTGGGCCTGTAATTTCATAAATTTGTTTTTCAACAGCAGGTCCAACGGTGAGGTTTCCGACTTTCCACGGTCCTCTTGGGTCATTATCTGGATTCTTATAGTCCTTGTTTTGCTTGTCGCTTCTTGGTAAAAGATTCATGTCAAAATGACTTAAATCTTTAGCATAGATAAGACAAAAGTCATGATTCTCCGAAAAGAATTTTTTAAGGCTGATAGGTGCATATGTACGTTGCCAAATGACAGAAGCAACAAAATTTCTTTCGCCAAAAAGTTCGTTACATATTTTTTTCATGTTTTCAACTTCATGGTCGTCAACAGAAATAAAAATAGCACCATCTGTAGAAAGAAGATCAAACGCAACTTTTATACGAGGATAAATCATATTTAACCAATCCGTATGAAAACGTCCATTTGATTCGTTATTTACCTTTGGGTCAAATTGGAGATTTCCATTTTCATCAAAGACCTTACACGATTCAATGTAACCCTCGTAACTTTCGGTAAAATCATCGTTGTAAACAAATTCATTCCCAGTATTGTATGGTGGGTCAATGTATATCATCTTGATTGCTCCAAGATAGTTCTCCCTGAGGACTTTCAGCACATCAAGATTATCGCCCTCGATGTAGAGATTTTCAGTGTTCCAAAAATCTTCGGAAGCATCGAGGTCGGGACGCAGAGTTTTGTTGGTTTCCTCATTGGCGAGACGGGATGCAGCTCGTTTATCAGGCCAAGTGAACTGATAACGTTCTTCTGCCCCGTCGAGCAAGTCCTTCGACAACTCATCGCGGAGCTTGTCGAAGTCTATGGCATGTTCAGGCTCACCGTCTTTATTTAGTCGCTCAGTGACGCACTGCGGAAACAATGCGGCTATCTTTTCCACATTGCCCTCTGCTGCGTCAAGGGTTTTCATTTTTAATTTTCCCATTTTAGTAGATGACAAAATTTAAATTTATGCTGTTAAACATTTAATTTTCAAGT
>OLNN01000668.1_pt1 | contig 34333 bp, 28 predicted proteins | sample 1672141 | NCBI WGS metagenome assembly OLNN01 (sample SAMEA3136652, study PRJEB25190) | human gut metagenome | biome: human gut; feature: human-associated habitat; material: faeces | place: Austria | collected 2013
CGCTGGGAACGAGCCAGAGGCACATCCTCCGGATGCCGAATGGCAAGCCGACGCAAATCCACATAAGGAAGTAGTCACATACGCCGTCAGGCATATAGATCGGCTTGAGAAATGACGCGAGGCAGAACGCAAGCGCGATTGGAAGCAGAACCTCCTTCAAGAAGACTTTGATAGCACCCACTATATCCTCCTTCTGCCGGAAGTGTGCAGCAGCACCCTCCGGCTTGCTTGATTATTGTGAAAGTCCTTTGTTTTCGGTCAAAAAAAGAAGGGACTAAGCCAGAATGCCTTGATTTTCAAGGTCTTTCTGATTTAGTCCTATTATCGCACAATAATCTTTCACCACAATAACCGCTATACAGACATAGCCAGAAGTGACCCTCATTACTGCCGAGGGTCAGGGAAGAAATACCCTCATTTGAAATGAGGATAACACGATTACGGAGGAAATCAGCCATGCCAACACTTGAATGGATTGGAAAAAGCAAGGTGATCAATCACCATCAGGACGTGCCGTTTCGGGTGTTGGAGCGCAAGTACAGCTTTGATGAAAACGGGCAGCACGACGAGGACAACGGCAGCGAAAACATGATCATTCGGGGCGATAATCTGGAAGCCCTGAAAGCGCTGTTGCCCCGGTATGAGGGGCACGTCAAGTGCATTTACATTGATCCACCCTACAACACCGGCAACGAGGGCTGGGTCTACAACGATAATGTCAATGACCCGAAGATCAAGAAGTGGCTGGGCGAGGTTGTCGGCAAAGAGGGCGAGGACTTAACCCGCCATGACAAGTGGCTATGCATGATGTACCCGCGTTTGAAGCTGCTGCAAAAGCTGCTGGCGGATGATGGTGTTATTTTCATCAGCATTGATGATACGGAGTATGCCAATCTCAAGCTGATTTGTGATGAGATTTTCGGCAGTAACTGCTTTGTTTCCAATATTTCCTGGCAGCGTACATATTCCACCCGCAATGACTCCAAGGGTATCGTGAACGAGGTAGAACATCTTGTGGTGTATAGCAAACCGCCTGATTGGAACCCGAACAAACTACCCCGCACAGCGGAAATGGATGCAAAATACAAAAATCCAGACAATGACAGAACACTTTGGCGAACAGATAACGCGTTTGCACCGGGAGCTGCCACGCATCAAGGTATGGTTTATGCAATCCAGCACCCGTTTACAGGGAAGATGCTATATCCGGCAAATGGTCGTTGCTGGACGTTCGGTCAAGATCAAATGTTGGAAATCATGCGCGGATGGTGCGAATACGAACTCCGCGATTTGAATGACGCACATGAGCGTGCTGTTGTATGCGGCGTTCCGGAAAGCGATGTGCGACAGGGCGTACAGGCAATCGTTCTTTCTGAATCACTCGAAATATCCGCGCAGAAGGCACAGGCGGTATATGACCGTGGACAATGGCCGCGCTTTTTCTTCACCAAAGGAGGCAAAGGCGGCATTGCCAGAAAAACATACCTCGAAAATGTGGGTGGAAAACTGCCGACAAACTTTTGGGCATTTACTGAGACTGGACATACCGATGAAGCCAAAAAGGAAATGCTTGCGATATTTGACGGCAAAGCTACTTTTGATACACCAAAGCCTCACCGCCTGATTGAGTTTGTTTTGAAAGTTGCCGGAAACGAGAACGCACTTGTCCTCGATTCCTTCGCCGGTTCTGGTACTACCGCCCACGCCGTTCTCAACATGAACAAAGCCGATGGCGGACACCGCAAGTTCATCCTCGTTGAGATGATGGACTACGCCGACAGCATCACCGCCGAGCGCGTCAAGCGCGTGATCCGTGGCTATGGCGAGGGCAAGAACGCCGTGGAGGGTACAGGCGGCAATTTCAGCTTCTACGATCTGGGCGAACCACTGCTGGTGGGCGATTGCCTGAATGAAGCCGTTGCCCCGGAGAAGATCCGGGAATATATCTGGTTCATGGAAACCAAGCAGCCCTACGCCCCGCCCAGCGGCGGCAATCCGTATTACCTCGGCAAGCACAACAGCACAGGCTATTACTTCTACTACGAGCAGCAGCGCGTGACGGTGCTGGACTATGCGTTCCTCTCCACCATTACGGAAAAAGCCGATGGAACGGTGATCTATGCCGACCGCTGCTCCATCAGCGAGGACAAGCTGGCAAAAATGGGCGTTACATTCAAGAAGATTCCGAGAGACATTAGCAGACTATAAAAGAAGGTGAGTTCACATGGCTTTTACATATTTTCTCCCCGATGAGAATGGAAATAAGACAGAACACGGGACTACCTCAAACGCAGTAATCATTATCGGAGCAAATGGGTCAGGCAAGAGCAAACTCGGTGCATGGATTGAGCAGCAAAACATGGATCAAGTCCACCGCATTGGTGCGCAAAGAAACCTTAATTTCAATGAAAACATCCCTCTTAAGAGCTATTCACAAGCAGAAGACTTCGTCCTTTATGGAACAGATGACAAATCGAGCCAGCGTGGAAAGGGACCCCGCTGGGCGTGGGGAAAATATACTACCAAGCTGATTGATGATTTTGATAATGTGCTCGCTGCACTAATTGCACTCAAAAACAACGATAATGAAAAATTTGTCAATGAATGCAAAGCAGCATCCACCCGTGAAGAACGACCAGACCCTCCACTTACTTCAATTGATAAATTAACCCAGATATGGAATATTATTTTCCCGCAAAGAAAGCTACGAGTTGAGGATGCTAAGTTCTTAGCTGTTTTAACTCGTGACGATTCTGAAATTCAGTATAACTCAAACCAAATGAGCGATGGTGAGCGTGCAGTTCTATATTTAGCTGCACAAGTACTGTGCGTTCCAGCAAATAAAACGCTTATTATTGATGAGCCGGAGATACACTTACACCGTTCCATTATGAACAGATTATGGTCTGCGCTTGAAAGTTATCGACCAGATTGCCTGTTTATTTATATTACTCATGATACGCAATTTGCTGCCGCGCATGGGCAGTCTGATAAAGTATGGATCAAGGAATTTGATGGGATGCACTGGAAACTCGAAATAATTGATGACCAGGAGCTTCCCGAAGAGTTGCTTTTTGATATATTGGGCAGTCGAAAAAATGTGTTGTTCGTTGAGGGAGAAAGAAACAGCTATGACACCCAGCTATATAGCATTCTGTATCCGAACTACTATGTGATTGCCTGCGGGAGTTGCACCCAAGTTATTTCAAGAACAAAAGCTTTCCGAAACAGTCCATCACTACACCACTGCCAAGTGTTTGGCATTATTGATCGGGATTACCGATCCGATTATGAAATCGAAAAATATAAGAATGACGGGATTTACGCGCTCAAAGTCGCAGAGGTAGAAAATCTGTTTTTGGTAGAGGAACTGATACGCCTGATAGCGGATCACTTAGGACAATCACCTGATGAAAGCTTTGCCCCAATAAGAGAATACGTTATCCATACTCGCTTTGCCCATCAAATTGATCGGCAAATTTGCCAAAGTGTAGTTGCGCATTTGAAATACCAGTTAACCGCCATCGAGCTATCGAAAAAGGATGATGATGAAGCTAAAAACAGCTTAAACACTGCATTACAGAATATTGACTACGAGAAAACAAAAGCGGAGGAGGAGTCAAAATTCAGAGGCGCGTTATGTGAAGATGACTATGCTAAAGTACTTAGCGTATTTAATGAAAAGGGCTTGACAAGCTCCATTGGGCATTTCCTTGGATTGGTAGACAAAGAGTACTGTAAAAGTATACTGGCGCTTCTCAATGGAAAAATGCGCAATGAAATTTCAGACGCTATTTCGACTTATTTGCCTCCTGAAATTCCGAGATAAAGAGGGCTGCTGTATGGAACTGAAATCATATCAGAAAAAGGTGATAGCGGACTTGACCCGCTATCTTGAACTGCTGAACGAAACAAAGAATGACGCAGCGGCGTTTCGCCTGTTCTGGCAGGAAAAATCAGCCCCGACTTTAGGGCGATACCAAAACGTGATACCCGGTGTCCCGAACCTTTGCTTCAAGGTGCCGACGGGCGGCGGCAAGACCTTTATTGCCTGCAACGCCGTTCGCCCTATCTTTGACGCACTCCCCGCTACCAAGACAAAGGCGGTTGTGTGGCTTGTTCCGTCGGACGCGATCCTGACGCAGACGGCGAAAGCCCTGAAAGACACGTCCCACCCCTACCGTCAGAAAATCGACGTGGATTTCGGCGGGCGCGTGGAGGTCTACACCAAGCAGGAGCTTTTGAACGGTCAGAACTTCAACCCCACCGCCGTAACGGAGCAGTTGTCAGTTATGGTGCTGTCCTACGATTCGTTCCGTGGTCGCGGCAAGGAGGTCTTGAAAGCCTATCAGGAGAACAGCAATCTTGCCGAGTTTGCAAAGGTGCTGGGCAAGCCCGACAGCCCCATTGAAAAAGCGGACGAAACTGCCCTGTTCCAGATTATCAACCAGCTTAACCCGCTTGTCATCGTGGATGAGAGCCACCATGCCCGGTCGGAATTGAGCCTTGAAATGCTGGAAAACTTCAATCCCTGCTTTGTGCTGGATTTGACCGCCACGCCGAAAAAGGAGAGCAATATCATTTCCTATGTGGACGCGGTGCAGCTGAAAAACGAACACATGGTAAAGCTGCCCGTGATCGTCTATAACCGGGACAGCCAATCTGAGGTGCTGATTGACGCGATCGACCTGCGGAACAAACTGGAAGAAATCGCAAGCGCGGAGTATGCCAAAACGGGCAAATATATCCGTCCTATCGCGCTGTTTCAGGCACAGCCGAAGGGCAAGGAGGACGCGACAACCTTTGAAAAACTGCGGGACAAGCTGGTGGACAAGGGAATCCCCATCGAGCAAATTGCCATTCGAACCGCCGATGTGAACGAGCTGAAAAACACCGATTTGATGTCCCCAAGCTGTCCGATTCGCTATATTATCACGGTCAATGCGCTGAAAGAGGGCTGGGATTGCCCCTTTGCCTATATCCTTGCGTCCCTCGCCAATAAGACCAGTCAGGTTGACGTGGAGCAGATTTTGGGACGGATTCTCCGTCTGCCCCATACGAGTCAGCATACGCAGAGCGCACTCAATATGTCCTATGTGCTGACTTCTTCCAACGACTTCAACAATACTGTGGCGCATATCGTCAAGGGCTTAAACAGCGCAGGTTTCAGCGATAAGGACTATCGGATTGGAGAGTCTGCAAAACCTCAGATTCCCGAACAGGCAGCAGAGCAAATCACGCTGCCCGACCCGCAGGGAGCTTCCGAACCGGAAAGCGCAGAGGACGATTTTGCATGGTTGGACGATAAATCTATTGACACAGAGTTGGAACGGCGCAGAGAACAGGCAAAAACGCCTGAAATCACCCCGAAAGCCGACACCATGCTGGACGCTGCCGCAGAGGTCGAAAAGGCATATACAGACGCAATTCAGCAGACCGGCAATGATCCGGTGATGGACAATCTTCCGTGGGAGGTGCGGGATAAAGTGAAAACATTTTGGGTAAATCCGCAGTTCCGGGAGGATATTGAAACGCTGCAAATCCCGCAGTTTTTCCTGAAAGTTGAGCAATCTTTGTTTACAGACGGTTCTTTTGAACTGCTGGACAAGGAAATGCTGGCAGAGGGCTTTACCCTCAAGGGCAAGGCATACGACATTGATTTTTCCGCCGCAGACGATGAAATCCGCGAAATCGACGTACGGGAGCAGGACGGCGGTTTGCCGAAGGTGTTCAAGATGGAGAGCGCCGAACAGCGGTACTTCAAAGAGTGGTTCAACAATCTGCCACCGGAAAGCCGGGTACGTCAATGCAAGGAAATGATGTTCAATCAGCTTAACAAGCTGAACATGGTGGATGCCGCCGAACTGAGAGCCTACATAAACCGCATTGTGGACGATATGGACAAAGCGCAGCTCGCCGCCATGGAGAAAGCCCCGCTGGGCTATGCGGCGAAGATCCGTGACAAGATCGAAACGCTGCTGGAAGCCCACTATCGGGAAACTTTTGATAAGTGGTTGGAAACGGAACGCATTGTCTGTATGCCCTCGTTCCGTCTGCCCCACGCAATCCATCCTACCACCCATACTGACATATACGCCCGTTCGCTGTATACGGCTGAGGATGGCGACATGAACAAGCTGGAACAGAAGCTGATTGTGGAGTTGACCGCCCTGCCGAATGTCCGCTGGTGGCACAGGAATATTGCCCGTCAGGGTTTTGCAATCAACGGCTTTATCAAGCACTACCCCGATATTCTGATTATGACCCAAAGCGGCAAGCTCATCTGCGCGGAAACCAAGGGCGAACACCTGAAAAACGACGATAGCCGGGAGAAAATCGCGCTCGGTCAAGCATGGAGCAGTCATGCGGGAAGTCAGTTCCGGTACTATATGGTGTTTCAGGAGGAAAATGATATTCTTAAGGGTGCTGTCAGCATGCGTAGATTTGTAGAAATCGTTGCTGCTTTATAAGGAGCTTATCATGCGCATATATAAAAATTTTAAAGAATCAAACAATGTCACGCTATACAATGGCGATTGTAGAAAGCTGTTGAAACGATTACCTAGCGAAAGTGTGGACTTAGTTGTAACATCGCCTCCGTATTGTATTGGGAAAGCCTATGAGGATCCTCATGACGATATCGAAACCTTTAGGAAACAGCATCAAGATATTTTTAGTGACCTGTATAGAGTTGTAAAACCCGGTGGAAGTATCTGTTGGCAAATCGGATATCATGTGTCTGATAAATGCGTTGTACCACTTGACTACATTGTTTATGACATATTTACATCCATGAGTGAAGGGCTAGATAATCCTTTGATATTGAGAAATCGCATTGTTTGGACATTTGGACACGGGTTAAATAGTACGACGCGATTTAGTGGTAGGCACGAAATGATTTTGTGGTTTACAAAAGGTCTACAGACTGTTTTCAATTTGGATGAGGTGCGAGTTCCTCAAAAGTATCCTGGAAAACGATTTTATAAGGGACCGAATAAGGGGCAACTCAGTGGCAATCCAATGGGCAAAAATCCTTCTGATGTGTGGGATATACCAAATGTAAAAGCAAAACACATTGAAAAGACAGCTCATCCATGTCAATTTCCTGTAGCTATTCCCCGACGGTTAATTAGAGCATTGACGAATAAAAATGGTCTAGTATTGGATCCATTCATGGGTTCTGGTACGACCGGAGTTGCAGCTTTGATAGAGGGGAGACGCTTTGTTGGATCCGAAATTCAAAAAAGCTATTTTGATATCTCCGTCGAACGTATTAAAGATGCATCTGATGGCAAAGCCAAAATACGCGAAGATAGACCTGTCACAGAACCAAACCCGAATGCAGCAGTAGCAAAATTACCCGATGAATTTCGAAGAATAAGGGAGGCAAATGATGAATAAAAAATCCACAAAAAGAAAGCCTCTGACTCAGGAGCAAATTGATAAGCGGACTAAAACTGTGTTCAAGCGAAAAATTAGAAATATTTTCACTGGGATGGGCTTCACATATGTCCCTACCAATGATCACGAAATGGTTATTGGGCTACGGAAAGTAGAAATTGATGCCCTGTTTATCTTTGAAAATATCTGGCTTTTATGTGAGGACACCATTAAATCGGCTAATATCAAAGAACATATTAGAACCAAAAACGAGGCATTTGGCGAAATTAAGAAAAATTTATCTTCATTTCAAGATAAATTGATCGAGCTTTTTCCGGATAAAGCTGAACTATTAAATCGGTATGATGTAGGACGTATTAAAGTATATGGATTATACGTTTCGAAAGAAGAGGTTTCTCTTTCGGAGGACGAAGATAAGCTGTTTTCAAATTTAATTTTCATCCAACCAAAGACTTTAAATTACTTTCAATGGATTTCGCAATGTATCAAGCTTTCGGCAAGGAATGAGATATTCCGATTCTTAAATATTAAAAATTCGGATATCGGTAACATTTCAAGTTCAAATGCAGACACAAAAATCACCGCGCCAATTATTTACCCCAAATCTTTTACCGGACTTAAAAATGGCGTTCGAATTGTCTCATTCATGATGTCTGCCGAAGATTTGTTAAACACTTGCTATGTTCTTCGAAAAGACAATTGGTCAGAATCTATTTGGCTGTATCAACGGTTAATAGAAAAAGGAAAGATAAAGAATATCCGGAATTTTTTAGCGTCAAAGGGTGCGGCATTTTACAATAATATTATTGTTGCATTACCAGATACTGTAGCATTTTGTGATGAAGCACATCAATATAAAACGATAGATGAAATTGGTGCGTTGGAAGGGAACTGTCAGCTTGTTTTACCGAAAGAAATGAACAGCATTTGTGTAATTGACGGGCAACATAGAATATTTGCGCATTACGAAAGCGGCATCCCATCTAAACAAGAAAGAACAATTGCAGAGCTCAGAAAACAACTGCATTTACTTGTCACTGGGTTAATATTTCCAAAGGATATGCCACCGGAAGAACGGGCAAGAATTCAAAGCGAGATTTTCTTGGACATTAATTCGAATGCAAAGCTTGTTCCCCAAAATGTATTACTGCAAATTAAACGCATCAATAATCCTATTGCAGATGAGAGCATAGCACAGTTTGTGGTTGAACAGCTTAACAAGCAAGGTGTGTTTCAGAACCTCTTGCAACTCTCTACGCTCGACAATGGGAAAATCAAAACGGCATCTATTGTGAAGTTTGCTCTCAGATATTTAGTTACTGTAACTCCCGCCGAAGGCAAACAAAGTTTGTTTAATTACTGGGATGGTGATAAGAATGCTCTTTTAGCTATGGATGGAAACGCCATTGAAGAGTATGTAAAATTTTGTGTATCGACTCTCCGAAACTATTTTGGAGCTATCAAGAAAAATCTGCGCAAACAATGGGATGATACAGATTCAAAGCTTCTATCTGTTATTTCTATCAATGGATTTATCATTGCATTGACGCGGCAGTTAAGCGTCAATGGGGTAAATGATTTTGATTTTTATGATCGCATTTTTAATGGATGGACGATTGATTTTTCAAAGGATGGCTTCAAATATACATCTAGCCAATATCGAAAATTCTCAACTCAAATTCTGCGTGAAGTCTTTCAAATATCAGATGAAATAATTGCTACTATATAGGATGATTCCCCCTACCGGATCAATCACAAATTGATCACGATAGGGGGAATTAGTCTATCCTGAACACATGGCTGATTCGAACTGGAGTCACGGGGATATTTGTTTCTGTCAATATCCTATTGGTAAATAGAGAAAAAATGTCTTCTGCACAGTACTTTTGGCTCTCTTCTTGAATTGTTTCGCACATTTTATTGACGAGTTTATATTGTTCGTCAGATATCTGTGCCTCAAAATAATATTTTATTCCGCGGATTGTAACAGAATATAATTTCATGCTTTGTTACGCTCTCCCAATGACTTAAAATGGTTTTAGATTTCAATGAAGTTCAGAGCTATTATATGCAAGAAGATAAACTTATATTACACAACAAAACGCGCAATTTCTTCAAAATCCGGGTTGACATCTGCTCGGATTTTGATTATACTATACTTAACCCGAATTGGAGGTTGAACAGCATGAAACAACTGGGTATGCGCCTTCGCGCATTGCGGGAAGGCATTGGTTTATCCCAATCAAAATTTGCCGACGTAATCGGTTCTACGCAGTCCAGCATCAACCGCTATGAAAACGGTCAGGCAACGCCGACAGTTGAGCTTCTGCGCAAGTATGCGGACTATTTTGACGTTTCAATGGACTATATTTTTGCCCGCTGCGATGATCCGCATGGCAAGCTGTATGAAGCGAAACCTCCGGTTGACGCGAACAATCCTGAACTGAGAAAGTTCGTTGAGATGTGCTTCGATCCGGAATCACCGATGAACGAAAAGCTGAAAGAAGCAATGCTGAAAATGCTTGGGGAGGCGAAGGCATGAGCAATGAATTAACCCGTAATCCGGGACGGTTTGATGAAGTCATCCATATTATCGACAACGCTCGCAGCCGTGCCATGAAAGCAGTCAATGCAGAGCTTATCCAGATGTACTGGGAAATCGGCGCTTATGTCAGCGGTAGAGTGAAGGATGGCGGCTGGGGAAAAAGCGTGGTTGCCGATTTCTCTGAGTTTCTGCAAGCGCATTATCCGGGAACAAAGGGATTTTCTGCGCAGAACATCTGGCGCATGAAGCAGTTTTATGAGACTTATTGTGACAACGAAAAACTCTCACCGCTGGTGAGAGAAATTCCATGGACAAGCAATCTGCTGATTATGACTGGCTGTAAAACCGATGAAGCGCGTGAGTTTTACCTTCGCCTGTGCATTGCAAACCGTTACACAAAACGTGAATTGGATCGTCAGATCGGCAGTATGCTGTATGAGCGGACGATGATCTCTCACGAAAAGCATAAGGACCTGCTTGTTGGGAACGGCGGACTTGCGGCTTTGCGCGATTCCTATGTGTTTGAATTTCTTGACCTTGAAGAACCGTACAAGGAAAAGGATTTGCGGCGTCAGATTGTCTCGCATCTGAAAGATTTCATTTTAGAGTTTGGACATGATTTCACTTTTGTTGGCGAAGAATACCGCGTTCAAGTTGGCAACACGGATTTCTTCATTGATCTGCTGTTCTATAACCGTGCATTGTCCTGCCTTGTTGCAATCGAATTGAAAATTGATACCTTCCGACCTGAACATCTGGGACAGCTCAATTTTTATTTGGAAGCACTTGACCGCGATGTAAAGAAGCCAAATGAAAATCCGAGCGTTGGCTTAGTCCTCTGCACCGGTAAGGATGATACTGTAGTCGAATATGCGCTCAGCAGGTCCATGTCTCCGACAATGGTCGCAGATTACACATTGCATCTGCCTGATAAAGCAATCCTGCAAAGTAAGCTGCGTGAATTGACAGAACTTGCTTTGGAAAGCGGCGAAGGCAACGAGGGTGATGAAGAATGAACGCTGTTATCTACGCCCGCTATTCCTCAGACAGCCAGCGCGAGGAATCCATTGAAGGTCAGCTCCGCGAGTGCAGGGAATATGCTGAACGCAACAACATGACCATTGTTGGAACGTATATTGACCGGGCATTATCTGCAAAAACGGCAGATCGACCGGAGTTCCAGCGCATGATCAAGGACAGCGCAAAAGAGCTGTTTGAGATCGTACTTGTGTGGAAGCTCGACCGCTTTTCCCGCGACCGTTACGACAGCGCTCACTACAAGCACATTCTGAAAAAGAACGGCGTAAAGGTTATTTCTGCGAAAGAGCATATCTCCGAAGGCCCGGAGGGTATTATTCTGGAAGCAATGCTGGAGGGCTATGCTGAGTTCTATTCTGCTGAGTTATCAGAGAAGATCCATCGTGGGCAGAAAGAGAATGCATTGAAAGGAAAAAACAACGGCGGTGGCGTTCCGCTCGGCTATCTGTTGGACAAGAAAGCACAGAAGCTTGTGATCGATCCCGTGACTGCACCATTAGTGGTTGAGATATTTGAAAAGTATGCTGATGGCAAATCGGTTCGTTCCATTGTTGAGGATTTCAATACCCGCAGACTTAAAACGAAAAAGGGACAGCCGTTCAATATCAATAGTTTCAGCTCTCTGCTGAAAAACCGCAAATACATTGGCGAGTATCGCTATCAGGATGTTGTAATTGAGGGCGGCGTTCCTGCTATCGTTCCGGAAGACCTGTTCAACCGTGTGCAGGAACGCATGGAGAAGAACCGCCATGCTCCCGCAATGGCAAAAGCAAAAGAGGACTATCTGCTGACAACAAAGCTGTTCTGCGGCAAATGTGAGCGCATGATGGTTGGTGAAAGCGGTAAGAGCCATACCGGCGCTATGCACTATTATTACAAGTGCAACGGTGCGAAGCGCCTGAAGGATTGCGACAAGAAGGCTGTTCGCAAAGATTGGATTGAACGTGTTGTTGTCCACCTGACCATGCAGCGCGTCATGGATGAAGAGAAGATTAACAGGCTCATCGATGCAATTCTTGTTATGCAGGAGCAAGAAGACACAACAACCCCTGCGCTTCGTTCACAGCTTGCGGAAACCGAGTCCTCCATTGGAAACATTCTGAAAGCAATCGAGCAGGGCATTTTCACGCCGTCCACCAAACAGCGGCTTGACGAGCTGGAAGCACGAAAAGAAGAAATCCTTGTGAATATCCAGACTGCTGAACTGCAAAAGCCAAAGCTGACCCGCGAACAGATGACGGCATGGTTTGAGCAGTTCCGTCATGGCGATCCAGCAAACCGTGATTTTCAGAAACGCCTGATTGATACATTTGTAAACGCCGTGTATGTGTTCGATGATAAACTGGTCTTGACCTACAACTATCAACATGGGACGCAGACAATCTCACTTGACGAGATCGCATCGGCACTGAGTTCGGATTTTGATGGGGCTACTCCACCACACGTGAGCCAGACGAACCCTCTGTGCTCCACCAAAGGGAAGAGCCTCACCGCTTTGCGGTGAGGCTCTTCCCTTTTCATCTTATAGCATCCTTATCCCATGAAATCAAGCAGCACGTCGATGTCCTGACTGATGGCGCGGAGATAGTCAGCTCCGCCGCGCCGGCCGTCATAGTTCCGGACGCGGCTGCTCATCTCATCCAGGAGCTCTTCCTTCCGCACCAGAACGGGGTCTCCGATCCACTCGTCTTTCTCTATAAAGGCTTCCAGCTGCTCATATTCTTTTATGATACGGACGTTGGACAGGTTCTCCGGGAGGGTACGGGCATCGAACCAGTCCGGCTGCGCGTGAAAGTCCAAAGGCGGCAGCGGGTCCAGCGGCTCATCGGCGTCCCACACATAGGGATGCCGGTCATCTTCTTCCGGCGTCTTCTTAAAGCGTCCTACCCGGTCCTCGGCCTTGCCGACCGTCTCATAGTGGTTGAACAGCGCCTCAGCATCGTAACCATAGAGCTCGTAGGCGTCCGAATAGCGGTCTGCATAGTCCTTGTACTGGAACGTCTCGACGCTTTCCGTCCCCGGGGTAAGGTCAAGCCAGATGCTCACCGCCTCCGCATGGGTGGGCAGAGCCGCCATGACCGTCAGGGCCAGAACGCCCGATGTGACCGCCGCAATAAATTTTCTTCGCATGATAAAACCTCCTTTTTATGAGCGGTTCATCCCAGAATCGAGAATCTCCGCACTTCTACATTGTTATTCTCCACGCCGGAGCAGTCCTGAAAGACTTTATGCCGTATCCGGCCCCGGATGGTGTTGCCGCTGACTTCCTTCGTGCTGGCGATGCCGTAGCCGAGGGAGACGTCCAGCGTATTCCCTTTCAAGGCGCTGAGCTGATAGCAGATGCGCCGCCCGTTGTCGCCGCTCAGGGTGATGCGGCTGTTCTGGATGACCGTGCTGCCGTCGGCACGGTCATTGCCCCGGGCCAGCATGGGGTTCGCGCCCTTTTTCATATCGTGCTTTGCCATGCTGTTCGACTGTTTCATGGTGATGTCGCAGTTGTCCACGACGGCGCGGGTCTTATCGCCTACCATACGGAAAATGGTCTCGCAATACTCCGCACGGACGGTGCAATCCTCCATCCGGACGTCTGTGGTGCCGCTCTGCCCCAGCGTGATGAACCACACCGGGCGATGATCGGCATCCAGCGCCTCCTGCGTCTGTGTCTCATAGAAGCTGCAGCCTGAGAGGACGACATCCCGCACCGCGCCGCCCCATCCCCAGACCGCCAGCAGCTCGTCGGCACCGGACTTGTAAAATTCACAGTTCTGGAAGCGGATATTCCGGCTCTCCACCCTGTCCGTCCAGTTGCGCACCCAGATGCCGCCGGACGCGCCGGAGGTCATCTGGCGGAATACACAGCCCTCAAAACGGATATTCTCGTTGCCGCCATACAGGTCGGCGGCGCAGCGCCCCCACTCGTTGGGCTCACAGTCGAAGGTGCAGCCCACAAATTCCACATTGCGGGCGAGCATCACCCGGAGCATATAGTTGGCCTGACAGCTGTCCGCTGCCCGGAAGGTCACATTTTCCAGCCGGACGTCATGGGCGCGGTCATCATCAGAGTCTTTCATAAGCTCCACCGCCACACGGTCCTCTCTCAGGTCAGGGTACTGAATATCACTGAGCAGGACAGCGCCGTTTCCCTGGATAGTCAGTCCGCTGGGCAGCCCGAGGCAGGAGGAAAAGCGGTAGACCGCCCCCGCCGTCAGCTCGAGAGGCCGACCGGAGGCGCTGGCCTGCTGCATCGCGGCCTGCAGAGCCTGCAGGTCGTCCGCGATACCGTCGCCCTTCGCCCCGAACTGTTCCGGCGTAACGCCGGTACTCACCGGACGAGCCGTACTGCTCTGGGCAGCAGACGCTGTGACCGCCTGAGCCGGGGTCGCAGCCGCCGTTTCGCTCTTCTGCCCACAGCCGCACAAAAGCAGCACCGCCATGAGGACAAAGGCCAAAGCTTTTATTTTCACGTTCAAATGTTCTCCTTCTCTGCCGGGGCTTCTTATGCTTATCATACCATAAACCGCAGTCGATGTACATCCAAAAGAGCCGCTGCCCGCAAAATGCGGCAGCGGCTCTTTTCAGCTTTTCAGTTCAACCGGGTGTCAGCTCAGGACTGGCAGGCGGTGATGAGGCTCATCTTGTAGACCTCGTCGGCGTTGCAGCCACGGGACAGGTCGTTGATGGGAGCGTTCAGGCCCTGCAGAATGGGGCCGTAGGCAGCGTAGCCGCCCAGACGCTGTGCGATCTTGTAGCCGATGTTGCCGGCCTCGATGCAGGGGAAGATGAAGGTGTTGGCCTGACCGGCGACCTTGCTGCCCTTGCACTTGACCTGTGCGACCTCGGGAGCAACGGCTGCGTCGAACTGCAGCTCGCCGTCAATAGCCAGCTCGGGGGCCATCTCCTGAGCCTTGATGACAGCGTCGTGGCTCAGAGCGACGGTGCCGCCCTTGCCGGAACCCTTGGTGGAGAAGCTCAGGACAGCGACCTTCGGGTCGATGCCGAACAGCTTAGCGGTCTTAGCGGTCTCGACAGCCACCTCAGCCAGCTTGGCAGAAGCAGCGACCTTGACCTCGCCGGTAGCCTTATCGACGGTATCGGTGTAGTCGATGTTGACGGCGCAGTCGCCCATAGCGATGCGCTTCAGGCCCTCTTCGCCGCAGTCACGGTCCAGAATGAAGCAGGAGCTCACCAGATGAGCGCCCTTCTTGGTCTTGACCAGCTGCAGAGCGGGACGGATGGTGTCGGCGGTGGAGTAGGTAGCGCCGCCCAGCAGGCAGTCAGCCTTGCCCATCTTGACCAGCATGGTGCCGAAGTAGTTGGACTTCTTCAGCAGAGCAGTGCACTCCTCTGCGGTCTGCTTGCCCTTGCGCAGCTCGACCATGGTGTTGACCATCTCATCGAAGCCGGCGTAGTTCTCAGGGTCGATGATCTCAGCTGCGGAAATATCAAAATTGCCAGCAGCGGCAGCAGCCTTGCACTCTGCCTCGTTGCCGACCATAACAACTTTCAACACGCCCTCAGCCAGCAGCTTGCTTGCGGCCTCCAAGATGCGGGGGTCATTGCCCTCGGTAAAAACGATCGTCTTGGGGTTTGCCTTCAGCTGGGCTACCAGGGGTGCAAACATATCAGCCATTGTTGATTACCTCCGAAATTACTTTGCAATTATTCCGGGCATCACAGATATGCCCTTCTTTTTTATTCTAGCACAGAGTCAGAAAACTTCAAGACAAATCTTGAATTTTGTGGTATATTTTAAGGAAGAAATCGTGCGATGATTTGTTAAGAAAATGTCATTTAGTTTGTGAGAGGATACCGAGCTTATGGATTGGGAAACACTGAAAACCGACTGTCTCGCCTGTCAGCGCTGTCCGCTGCACACCACCCGGCACAACGTGGTGTTCGGGCAGGGCGTGGAGAATGCCGAGGTGCTCTTCGTGGGCGAAGGCCCCGGCCAGAGCGAGGACGAACAGGGCCTGCCCTTCGTGGGACGCAGCGGCCAGCTGCTGGACAAATACCTCTTCGCCATCGACCTCGACCGTGCCTCCAACTGCTATATCGCCAACATCGTCAAGTGCCGCCCGCCCCAGAACCGCGACCCCCTGCCCGCCGAGAGCGAAGCCTGTATGCCCTGGCTGCGAGAGCAGTTCCGTCTGCTGCGGCCTAAAATCGTCGTCTGCCTGGGCCGCATCGCCGCCCAGCGGATGATACGCGCCGACTTTTCGGTGACGAAGGAGCACGGCACCTTTATTGAGAAGAACGGCATCCTCTTCATGGGGACGTTCCACCCCGCCGCCCTGCTCCGTCAGCCCCAGAACAAGCCGGAGGCTTTCGGCGACTTTGTGGCCCTGCGGGATAAAATACACGAGGTGTGCGAGCATACCTACTGATTTGTCACCCTCCACCTCATTTTTGCATACCCTATAGCAAAAGTGAGGTGTTTGAGTATGAATGCTGTACGCAGCGATTCTGTTGATTTCTTTCTGGGCACCACCACCCCTGCCGGGTTCAAGGGCTATTTTGAGCCGCTTCGGCGGGAGCCGGGGATGCAGATGTATCTCATCAAAAGCGGGCCGGGCTGCGGCAAATCGACGCTGATGAAGCGGCTGGCCGTCAAGGCCGAGCAGAAGGGGGAGCCTATCCAGCGCATCCACTGCGCCAGCGACCCCGACAGTCTGGACGGCGTCATCTTTCTCGACAAGCGCGCCGCCATCGTGGACGCCACCGCACCTCATGTCATGGAGCCGGACGCCCCGGGCGCAGAGGAGCAGGTGGTGAGCCTGTACCACACACTGGACGCCGACGCCCTCCACGCCCACGCCGACGAGGTGAAGCGGCTCTTCGCCCAGAACACTGCCCTGCGCAGCCGGGCCGCGCGGTATATCGCATCTGCCGGGAGCCTGCTGCTGGACAGCCGCCGGGCTGAGGCGTGCAGTGCCAACTTCGAGAAAGTCCGCCGCTACGTCAAGCGGCTCTGCGCCCGGACTCTCCCCCGCCTGCCCGAGGGGGCCTCGGCCAGCGAAGAGCTGCGGCTGCTGTCGGCCATCACGCCGAAAGGGCCGGTCTTCTACCGCGGCACTGTACAGGCGCTGGCCGACCGGTATGTGGTCTTCCATGACGACTACGGCGCCGTCTCCCGCCTGCTTCTCGAGCTCATCCGGGCCGAGGCGCTGGCCCGGGGCTACCACATCATCACCTGCCCCTGCGCCATGCACCCCGACGACAAGATAGACCATCTCTTCATCCCGGCCCTCCGGCTGGCTTTCCTCACCGACAACCGGTGGCACCCGGTGCAGCTGCCCGGCGTGCAGGCCGTCCGGTGTACCCGTTTCGTGGACCGGGAAAATCTGGCGGGCTACCGCGCCCGTCTCCGCTTCAACGAGCGGGCGGCAGCAGAGCTTTTGGAACAGGCCGCCGACCTGATGGCACAGGCCAAAGCCTGCCACGACGAGCTGGAGACGTACTACCGCGCCGCCGTGGACTTCGGCAAGGTGGACGAAGCTGCCGCCCAGTGCGCCGGGATGCTGGGGCTGGCGTAGGATTGGTGTCCGGATTGGGACTCTCAGCCAGGCTATTCTTCGTCCAACCTCTCAGTCTCGCATTCGCTCGACAGCTCCCCTAGTAGGGGAGCCTCTGGCGAAACTGTCCACTTTGCAGGGAATGCCAAAGCCTCTCCTACCAGGAGAGGTGGCACGGCGTCAGCCGTGACGGAGAGGTTGTACAAAGACGGGCCTGCCAATTATAAATATAAAAAGTCAAAAAGGAAGTGACCCGCTATGCCTGCTTTTCGCCTGCCTGTCCGCCAACTGGTGGAATTTTTGCTCCGCACCGGCAGCATCGACAGCCGCTTTACCGGCTTCGACCGCGCCAACGAGGGCGCACGCATCCACCGCAAGCTCCAAAAGGCCGCAGGCGAAGGCTACGCCGCCGAAGTCTTCCTCTCCGGCGAACGGGAGGCGGCGGGCATCCCCTTCACCATCGAAGGCCGGGCCGACGGCATCTTCACCGACGAGGCGGGCGTGACGGTCATCGACGAGATAAAGACCACAGCCGTCCCCGCCGACGACATCGCCGAGGACATGAACCCCTGCCACTGGGCGCAGGGAATGGTCTACGGGGCGCTGTATGGCCGTCAGCAGGGGCTGGAAAAGCTGGACGTCCGGCTCACCTACTACCAGATCGACACCGACGACATCCTCCGCTTCGTGCGGCATTTCACCCTTGAAGAGCTGGAAGCGTTTTTGCAGGATCTGCTCGAGCAGTACGCCCCCTGGGCGCAGCGTCAGCTGGCGTGGAAGGAGCAGCGGGGCGTGAGCCTTTCGGCGCTGGCTTTCCCCTTTCCGGCCTACCGGCCCGGGCAGAGGGCGCTGGCAGGCGAAGTCTACCGCGCCTGCACTGCCGCGCCGTCTAAAAGCGGCGTCCGGCTCTTCTGTCAGGCCCCCACCGGCATTGGCAAGACCATGAGCGTCCTCTTCCCTGCTCTGCGGGCCATCGGCACCGGCTGCGGCGAGAAGCTGTTCTACCTGACGGCCCGCAACACGACTCAGTCCGCCGCCGAGGATGCCATTGCGCGGCTGCGGGCGTCTGATTCCAAGCTGGCTCTGCGCAGCGTGACCCTGACAGCCAAGGAGAAGGTCTGCCTTCACCCGGATGCCGAGGGCCATCCCGCCTGCCTGCCGGAGCTCTGCCCCTACGCAAACGGCTACTACGACCGGGTAAACACGGCCCTGAAGGCCCTTCTGGACGACGGCACCGGCCGCTTCGACCGGGCCGCGCTGGCCGACGCTGCAAAGCAGTTCACGGTCTGCCCCTTCGAGCTGGGGCTGGATCTGAGCGAGTGGTGCGACGTCATCATCGGCGACTATAACTACCTCTTCGACCCCGTGGTACATCTGCGGCGGTTCTTCGACAGCGCGGGCGACTGGCTCTTCCTCGTGGATGAGGCCCACAATCTGCCCGAGCGGGCGCGGGCCATGTACTCGGCACGCTTCTGCAAGAGCAGCCTCACCGAGGCAAAACGCGCACTCGGGCGGGGCAAAAGCCCCCTTAAGACAGCTCTGAGCAAAGCCGACAAAGCCTTTTTAGAGGGACGGAAAGCGGTCTCAATCCTCGCGCCCCGCCGGGGCAGCACTGCCGCCGAAGAGGACGACAGCGGCCAGACCTCCCTACTGGAATCTGCGGAGACGCCCGCCATCGAGCTGCCCGCCGCCGACTACGCTCAGGACGGCACGGTGTTCTGCAAGGAGCTTCCCTCAGCCCTGCTGGCCCCGCTGCGGGCGCTGACGGCTCCCTTGCAGGACTGGCTGGAAGACGATCCCGACGCCGAAGCCCACGCGGCCCTGCTGGATCTCTACTTTGAGGTGCAGGACATCCTGCGGGCGTCGGAACGGTACGACGAGCATTTTGCCGCCCAGCTCACCGCCCGGGGCAGTGACCTTGAATTGCAGCTGCTCTGCCTCGACCCGTCCCCCTTCGTGGACGCAAGCCTTTCGGCAGGGCGGGCGGCGGCGCTGTTCAGCGCGACGCTGACACCGCCGGGCTACTACCGCACCGTCCTCGGCTGTCCCGAGGCCCGGGCCGTGGCGCTGGAAAGCCCCTTCCCGGCAGAAAACCTCGGGCTCTACTGTCTGCCCTCCATCTCCACCCGCTACCGCCAGCGGGACGCCAGCATCCAGCCCATCTCGGACGCCCTCGCGGCGCTGGCGTCCAGCCGGGTGGGCAACTATCTGGCCTTCTTCCCCAGCTATGCCTATCTGCGGCAGGTGTGGGAGGACTTCACCGCCCGCTACCCGGACATCGGCACACTGGTACAGGAGAGCGGTCTGGACGACGCCGGGCGGGCGGCGTTCCTCGAGCGGTTTTCGCCCTGCCCGGAGAAGACGCTTCTCGGCTTCGGGGTCATGGGCGGCATCTTCGGCGAGGGCGTGGACCTCGCGGGCGACCGGCTCATCGGCTGCGCCATCGTGGGCGTGGGCCTGCCGCAGGTGAGTCCCCGTCAGGAGATGCTGCGCCGCTACTACGACGCCCAGAACGGGGCGGGCTTCGACTACGCCTACCGCTGGCCCGGGATGAACAAAGTCCTGCAGGCCGCCGGGCGGGTCATCCGGACGCAGGAAGATAAGGGCGTGGTGCTGCTCCTCGATGACCGCTTTGCCCAGAGCGAGTACGCCCGGCTCTTCCCGAAGCATTGGAGGCATCTGGAGTATCTGAGGGATACGAAGGAGCTGAAGAAAAAGCTGGAAGATTTCTGGGCTGAATAAACACAAAAAGAGGCAGACTCGCATCTGCCTCTTTTTCCATGCACTTATCGCCTTGCTTTCGCCGTCTTTTTCCGCATGATGTCCCACGAGGGCATCTGGCTGCGCAGGGTATCCCACGCCGTCATCCGGACGCTCGTCCGGGTGCGCAGACCTTCGAAAGCCTCATCGAGGTACTGCATCTCGGTCACAGCATGCATCGCGTGGTCGGAGACGCAGAGACGGCCCAGCGGGGTCTTACAGAGCGCCAGGACCATGGCGTCCATCTTCCGGCGGCCGGGCGTACCGGCACGGTAGCAGTCGGTGTTCTCCTTGTCGTCCACGGGGATGTGGGCGGCTTTCAGCATCTCGCAGGCCTCCCACGCGGCGTCGAGGACCAGGTCACGCTGCTCCTTCGTCGCCTTGGAGAGGTCGCCGCTGCAGGCGTAGCAGAGATAACAGGCCGGCAGGATGAGAGCGAGGTGGCACTTGAGCCATCCGTCCATGTCGCTGACGAAGGTCAGCTTGTACTTTGCACCCTCGAAAGCCGTCTTGACCCGGTAGCGGAAGACGCCCGAAAGGGGCGCGGTAGCCCCGCCGATGGTCATATCCACACCGACGTGGGCGCTGACGACCTTATCGACATCCCGGTGGCCGCCGCTGCTCTGGAAGCCGAAGGCGATCTTATCCGCCGGGCGCTGCATGGCCTGCATGACCTCCACGGCGTGGGGGTCGTTGCCCACGAAGACGAAGTATTCGCTCCTGTTCTGCTTGAGGATGGGCAGCACGTCGGGCAGCTGCCCGGCCTGCATCGTCACGAAAACGAGGTCGTAGCAGTCGTCCGGAGCCAGCGTGTCGATGGTGGCCACCCGATCCACCGTGGTGCGGCACTGCGCCCAGTGGCGGATGACGAGGCCCCTTTGGTCGAGCCTCTCCTTCCACTCGCCCCGCGCCAGCATGGTGACGACATTCTTTTTGTTCTGCAGCAGACGGTGGGCCAGCTCACAGCCCTGCACACCTGCACCATAGACCAGTATCCTCATCTCTGCCTGCCTCCTTATATAGGCCCCTCTCCGGGGCCGGAAGTCATCAGTGCTTCAAAAACGAGAAGAAGCCCTTCTTCTCATACGGCTTTTCCTCTGCGCCGGTCACGGTATAGCCCGTGTCGGCAATGGCAGCCTTCAGGGCCTCGATGTCCAGCGGCTGGGCCGAGACAATGACCGTCTCTCCCTTAGTGTGGGAGGAAGTCACCTTCTCCACCTGCGCAGTCTTGCGCACCACCTCGTTGACGTGGCTCTCGCACATGCCGCACATCATGCCGTCTACTTTCAGCGTCGTCTGAACCATTGGTCAGTACCTCCTAAAAATCGTTATCCACTGGGCAGACTGCACAAGCCGCCCGTGTGTTTTTCGTCATTTTGTTAGTTTTGCCTAACTTTTTATGGGAAACAAAAGGCCGTCGGCCCCGCGCACCCCTCAGCGCCCGAGACAAAAGACCCTGTTTCTCTGTTTCCGTCTTCATCATACCACACCGGTATGGTAATTGCAAGTGCCGGTTCCTCACAGTACACGGGTGTGGTATATTTCTCCCGTCTCTACGTCTTTCCAGTAGAAGACGCCGTTTTCCAGAATCATATAGCTGTGGGGACTGTTTTCCTTCGGGATGCTCAGGGAGCCGGGGTTGAGGCAGACGTTCCTCTGCCCGAACTCCGTCCACGCCGGGACGTGGGTGTGGCCGTGGAGCAGGATGTCCCCTTCGGCCAGCGGCGGCGGGTTCTTTCCATTATAGATATGCCCGTGGGTGGCATAAATGAGCTTTTCGCCCGCCGGGAGGATGCAGTAATCCGCCATCACCGGGAGATCCAGCACCATCTGGTCCACCTCGGCCTCGCAGTTGCCCCGGACGCAGCAGAGTTTGTTTTTCAGGCCGTTCAGCATCGGGATGACCTCTTTCGGCGCGTAGTCCCGGGGCAGATCGTTCCGGGGGCCGTGGTAAAGCAGGTCGCCCAGCATCAGCAGCCGGTCAGCCCCCTCCCGCTCAAAGGCCTCCACCATCTTCTTGCAGTAATAAGCCGACCCGTGCAGGTCGGACGCGATCATCCATTTCATGGCATCTTTCCCCTTTTGTCCTGTTTTTGACTTCATTGTAAAGGCTCTCAAACAGAAAGTCAAGCATGGCTCCCAGAGGTCGGAAACGCTTTTCATCTTTTTTATTTTATCCTATCCCCTTGTCAGCGCAGATGTAAAATGATAAAATTTTCCTGTCCGAAAATCTCATTTTGTTAGGAAGGAAAAAACATTATGGAACAAAACCATGACATGGATGAGATCGACCTCCTCGAGTTGGCGCGGCTTCTCTGGAGCCACGCATTGCAGATCGCTGCGGCCGGCATTGCGGCAGCGGTCATCTGCCTGCTGGTCTGTACCTTCGTATTGACGCCCCGCTATCAGGCCTCCGTCAATCTGATCGTCAATTCCCGGCAGGACGGCAATGCTTCCATTACCAGTGACAACATCAACTCGGCCCGGAATCTCATCGACACTTATGCAGTCATCATCAAGAGCAACATCGTCCTGAACGACGTCATCGAGCAGCTGGGTCTGGATATGACCTACCGTCAGCTGCTGGCCTGCGTCTCTGTGGACGGCGTGGGCTCGACCCAGATCATGTCCATCACGGTCACCAACGAGGACCCCGCCCTGGCCGGAAAGATCGTGCAGGCCATCGCCGAGACTGCCCCCGATGTCATCGTGGACAAGGTGGAGGCCGGCTCCTGCAAGGTCGTGAGCGACGTGGAGATCACGAGCAACCCCGTCTTCCCTCAGACGAAGAAGTACGTCCTGACCGCTGCTCTCGGCGGCATTGTGGCGGCCTGCGGCATTCTGGTTCTCGACCACCTGCTCCATGACTACATCGTCGATAGCGAGGACATCCAGAAAAAGCTGGAGCTTCCTGTACTCGGCCTTATCCCGGAGGTGTAATACCATGTGGAATCCGTTCAACCGAAACACCATCTCCAACTCTTCGGCAAGCAAGCGTTCGCTTCAGCTCATCACCCAGAAGGGTATGCCGTTTGCCTACGTTGAAGCTTACAAAGCTCTGCGCACCAACCTGAACTTTCTGTCCGGTTCCGGCGATGTCCACGCTTTCGTCGTCACCAGCACGGTCCCGGAAGAGGCAAAGTCCAATGTGTCGGTCAATCTGGCGCTGGCTCTGACGGAAAGCGGCAAAAAGGTCGTCCTCGTGGACTGCGACCTCCGCAAGCCTGTCCTTCACCGCTATCTGAAGGCCGGACACAATCTGAAAGGTGTCTCTAACGTCCTGTCCCGTCAAGTGGCGCTCTCCGACGCCCTCGTCGAGCTGAAGGACATCCCCAACCTGACGTTCCTGCCGGCCGGCACCACCCCTCCCAACCCTTCTGAGCTGCTCAGCCAGCCCCAGATGCAGGAGATGGTGGACACGCTGCGCGGGAGCTATGACTTTGTCATCCTCGATGCGCCTCCCATCTCGATGGTCACGGATGCCGCCGTCATCGGCCGCATCGTGGACGGTGCTCTCTTCGTCGTCCGCTCCAAGTATGCGTCCACCGACGCCGTCAAGACAGCCCTCGAGAAGCTTCAGGATGCCGGCGTAAAAGTCCTTGGCGCCGTTCTTACCCGTTATGATGCCAAAAAATCGCTCAAGCGCTCGGATTATGGGTACGGATATTACTACTATAACAGTAATTATTCCTATGGTCCCCCCCCCGATGGCATTTCAGAGTCAGCAGCCAAAAAGAGCGGCCTGACGTCAAAAAAGCAGCATAACGGCAAAGAAAAGCATTCCGTACATACGGAGGATGAAGCATGACAGACCTTCATTGTCATATCCTTCCTAACATTGACGATGGTGCCAAAGATGTTTCGATCTCCCTTCGTCTGCTGGAAAAAGAGTATGCAGACGGTGTGCGGAACATTGCTTTTACGAGCCACTTCAACAGTGAGTGGACGACTCCCGATGCATTCCTGCAAAAGCGTGCGGCCGCCTATGAGACATTGACAGCCGCGCTTCCGACCGGACCGGAAGCCATGCAGTTCCGCTTCAAGCTGGGCTGTGAAGTCTACTTCTCCCCCAAGCTCTGTGAGCTGGATGCCAAGGCGCTCTGCATCGGCGATACCTCTTATATGCTGGTGGAGTTTCCCACTACCCACAAGCCCCATTTCATCCGGCAGACCTTCGCCCTCCTGCAGGAGCAGGGCGTTCTGCCCCTCATCGCCCACATCGAGCGATACCCCTACGTCCTCGAAGACCCCACCCTGCTCTACAACTGGGTGGCCGCCGGAGCCTATGTCCAAATCAACGCGGGCGCACTGCTGGATTCTCCAAAACTGCGCCGGACGCTCTGCAAGTTCATCTCGTGGCAGCTTGTCCACGTCATCTCGACGGACACCCACTCCTTGGACAAACGCCCGCCCCGGATGGCAGAAGCCGCTGCTGTTCTGGAAAAGGAGCTGGGCAGAGAGACTGCCTCAAAGCTTTTGCAGAACGGCGACGCACTTTTCGACGATGAGGAGCTGGATGTTTTCACTCCCCACCGGCCCAAAAAGTTCCTGAATTTCTGGATGTGACAGGCCTGTGAGTCCTCTATCCAGCTGAGCTTCCTCTCTATGCTGGTTTTTGTGAAAAGTCATACTTTTTCCTTGACAATCCACCCGTTTCGTGGTATCCTATCGCAGGCCGGTCAGAAAGGCTCTTCCCGTACTGCCCTTTCCGGCCCGCATCCCGGTGCCGTCCGGCGGCGTCCCATAACGCCGCTTTTGCGATGCACCGTATTTCTCAGCACTTCAATAAAACCCGTGTGGATTTTTACAGCATAGATGTTTGCTACTTTTCGCCACACAATGGCCCGCTTCAAGCCGCCGTTGTGTGGCTTTTCTTGTGCGGAAATTTCAGGAAAGGAAGCTTTTGCCCCCATGAACGATACTTTTATGAAGACGAAGCCGGTGTTCCCGCTGCTGGTGTCGATGGCTCTGCCCAACGTCATCTCCATGCTGGTGAACTCGCTGTACAACATCGTGGACAGCCTCTTTGTGGCCCAGATCAACGAGCAGGCCATGACGGCCCTCTCCCTCGTGTTCCCCATCCAGAACTTCGTGAACGCCGTTGCCATCGGCTTCGGCGTGGGCATCAACGCCCTCGTGGCCCTTTACCGGGGCGCAGGCGACCACGACAGGGCGGACGCCGCCGCCACCCACGGCATGGCTCTCTCGGTGCTCCACGGCATCCTCTGCACGCTGGCAGCTACCGCCATCATGCCCGACTTCCTGGCCCGGTTCACCGCCGACGGCACCATCGTCTCTATGGGCGTGACCTACTCCACCATCGTCTTCCTGTTCGCTACCGTGAACATGGCCAGCCTCGCCTTTGAGAAGCTCTTCCAGGCCGTGGGCCGGATGAAGCTCACCATGATCGCCCTCATCTCGGGCTGTGTCTGCAACATCCTGCTGGACCCCGTCCTCATCTTCGGCCTTGGCCCGGTGCCTGCCATGGGCATTGCAGGCGCGGCGCTGGCTACCGGCATCGGACAGGCCGCCACTCTCGTCATTTACCTTGTGGTCTACAGCACCACCGAGTCGCCCGTCCATCTGCGCCGGAAGGCCCTGCGGCCTGACCTCTCTCTCGAAGGCCGTCTCTACGCCATCGGTGTGCCTGCCATCCTGAATCTGGCCCTGCCCTCCCTGCTGGTCACCTTCCTCAACGGCCTGCTGGCGGCCTTCTCCGAAAGCTATGTGGTGGTGCTGGGCATCTACTATAAGCTCCAGACTTTCCTCTATCTGCCCGCCAGCGGCATCGTGCAGGGAATGCGCCCCCTCATCGGCTACAACTACGGTGCAAAAGAGCACGCCCGCGTGGCAAAGCTCTACCAGCTCACCCTCGGCATGAGCGCCGTCATCATGGCGGCAGGCACCGTCATCTGTATGGCCGCTTCCGCGCCCCTCATCGGCCTGTTCTCCTCCACCCCCGAGACCATCACCATCGGCCAGACCGCCCTGCGCATCATCTGCCTCGGCTTTGTGGTGTCGGCGGTGTCCACCACCTCTTCCGGCGCGCTGGAAGGTCTGGGCAAGGGTGCGGCCTCGCTGGTCATCTCCCTCTGCCGGTACGTCATCTTCATCATGCCGCTGGCGTGGCTGCTCTGCCGCCAGCTCGGCCCCACCGGCGTCTGGCACGCCTTCTGGGTCACGGAAGTGCTGTCGGCTGTCATCGCCTTTGCGGTGTATCGGAAGAGCGTAATTAAGAAGTAAGAGAAAGCCCGATGCATCGCATCGGGCTTTCTCTGTTATCTATCTTCCGGCACCAGCGCACACACCAGCCGCACCATCCAGGGCAAAAAAGGCAGCCAGAGCAGGGCGCAGCAGACGTTGAAGGCGGTGTGGGCATTGGCGATTTGCCGGGAAATGACTTCCAGCTCCGGGCCTTTGGGGGAGATAATCTCCACCAGCCGGACGAACCAGGGCAGCAGCACCGCCGCCAGCAGACTCCCGCTGAGGTTGAAGCAGCTGTGGGCCAGTGCGGCGCGGGCGGCGTCCTTCCCCTGCCCGATGCAGGCCAGCAGGGCCGTGACCGTCGTGCCGATGTTGTCGCCCAGAAGGACCGGCACCGCCCCGGCAAGGCCCAGCACGCTGTGGATGCCGTCCGGCCCGGCCTGACGGGCCACGTTCTGCAGCAGCGCGATGGTGGCCGAACTGCTCTGCACCACCATGGTCATGGAGAGGCCCAGCAGGATGCCCAGAAGCGGCGACTCCTTCACCCGGGTCATCCAGTCGAGAAAGACCGCCTGCCCGGCCAGCGGCTGCAAAGCCCGGCCCAAAATGTCGATGCCCTCGAAGAGCAGCCCGAAGGAGAACACCGCCTCTCCCACGGCCTGCCAGCGGGGCCTGCGGGCCGCGAAGTCGAGGAGGAAGCCCAGAAACAGCACCGGGTACACCAGCGTCTGGACATCGAAGGCGATGAGCTGTGCCGTCATGGTGGTGCCGATGTTGATGCCGTAGATGACGGCCACCGCCCGGGGCAGTTCCAGCAGCCCGGCGCTGACGAAGCCGATGACCATTACTGTGGCTGCCGAGCTGCTTTGGAGCACTGCCGTCACGGCCAGCCCGGTGAGGACGCCCAGCAGCGGCGTGGCCGTCAGCCGGGCCAGCAGCCGCTTCATGGCGTCGCCCGCCGCCCGCTGCAAGGCGCGGCTCATCCTGTCCATCCCGTAGAGGAACATCGCCAGCCCGCCGAACAGCGCAAAGAGCATCTCCATCCCCTGCTCCATCCGCACACCCCCTTGTCCGTCAGTGTATGAGGGGGCTGTCCCGGAAATGCAAAAAGAGGACATCCCAAAAAGTTGAGATGTCCTCTGAGACCCGCGCGTTATCTGAGGAAGTGACGTTTTTCACGCGCAGCATCGTTCAAAAAGTCACTTACGCAAGGTGATGAAGTGACCCCTGCTGCGTAAGTGAGTCACTTACGCAGATACCCTCACTTACGCAAGTTGCGTAAGTGAGGGTTTATAATTATAGTACGTTATTTTTTGGTCACTTCATCACATGATCTACCTCAGTAGAGCGTATCACTTCATCAGCCCCATCGTCCATGCCCGGACCAGCAGGCCCAGCAGGACGACGGCCAGCAGCACCACGGTGAGAGCACGGCTCTGGGTGCGCTGACGCTTCTTGCGGCGGGCCGTGGTCTGCATATTCTGGCGGCTGCGGCTGTTCCGGCCAGAGGTATTCCGGCTGCGGCCGGATGTCCCCCGGCCCGAAGCGGCACGATTCCCGCCGCTCTGGCGCTTGCGGGATGTGCTGCCGCTTTTCTGGGACTTCTGACGGCGGGGCGCTTCGTCCTCAGCCTTCTTCTGAGGCTCGATGGTCTCCGACGCGCCGCAGCGGGACAGAAAGTCCTCCGCCATCCGGTAATACTTCTCGAGGTCGCCGGTAGTCAGGGCCGTTCCCTCATAGCCCGCTTCCAGCTCCTCCACGGCCTCGTTGAACCGGATCGCCGCCTGTGCGGCTGCGGTCCTGTCGGAGGCGTGGGCGGCCTCGTTGCGGGCCATCCGCACCGCGTTGCAGGCGCGGCGGGCCGCTGCCGGGTGGGGCGTATTGCCCAGCAGGTCCAGAGGCCGGGCGGCGTCCTTTTCCGGGTCCAGCAGGATGCGCATACAGAGGGTGGTATCCAGCTGCTGCCAGCCGGTGCGGCCATTCAGCTCCGGCAGGCGCTCGTAGTAGTCGGGGCTCTCCTTCTGGCGCTGGGCCAGATGCTTCAGCAGGGCGTCCACGCTGTGAGCGCCGGGCTTTTCCTCCCAGTGCCAGCGCAGCAGCTTCCGGCTGATGTCGTCGCAGGCCGCTTTTATCTCGAACGCGGCCTGCAAAGCTTCGTCAGGCATAATCATCTCTCCTTGTTAAACCTCTCCGTCACGCCTACGGCGTGCCACCTCCCGGCCTTGTCTGCGAAGCAGACTGAGAGGTTATTCCTTAAATTAAAAGCGGAGGAAGCCTCTGCCTCCTCCGCCGTACATCCTATTTTACATCATGAACTGAGAATACACGAAGCCGCACAGGGCGATGCCCGCACACACGATGGCGGTGATGGGCGGCACCCAGCGGATGAGCGTCTCAGCGATGCTGTCGCGGGGGTCTTCCTCTTCGCAGTCGTCCTCCTCGTCCAGCGGCTTTGCCTGCAGGCGGGACGGCGCGGCGGCGGGAGTCGAGGGTACCACACGGGTGCCGTACTTCTCCACCTCTTCGTCCGGCGCAAAGGACTTGGCCGGGCGCACCGACTCCGGCTGGCGGGGCAGGACGCGGGTCGCCTCCTGCTCCGGGGCGCGGGACACCACGCGGGTCGCGTCCATCTCAGCGGCAGGCGCATAGCCGGGCGCAGGCTCCGCCGCCCGGGGCGGGATGATACGGGTGGCTTCCTCCTGAGCCGCACCCACGATACGGGTAGGCTCCTCAGCAGGCGCAGCCGGGTGTACCGGCTGCGCCGCAGGCTGCGGCTCGGTCTGGCGCACCGGGGCTTCCGGCTGCAGCAGGGTGTTCAGCGCGTTCTGCAAAAGGATGCGGTCACTGCCGCACTCGGAGCAGTAGACGGTGTCCTCTTCCTTCGGGTGGAAGGCACCGCAGGCGCAGTACCAGCCGTTCTCGAAGACCTGGGGCATGAACTTCATGCCGGTGCGGTTCATCCGGGCTTCGAGGGCCTTCTGCATCTCGACGCTCAGGCGGCGGGGGGCCGGCAGGCGCACCCGCTTGATGCTCTCGAGGTGGACGACCTTCCTGCCGCTGTAGACATTGCGCAGGGTAACGTCCACGCTGGTGATGGCCTTCTGGGTGACGAAGACGGCATCGTCCATGCCGAAGCTCTCGCCGGGCTTTGCGGTAAGGTCACGGTACTCGAACTCGTCCTCACAGAGGATGACGCCGTCCACGCCCTTGCACTTGAAGTGGATCTCCAGTGCCGTCAGGGTCACGCGGGAAATGTTCTTAAAGGTCAGACAGACCGCGTGTTCGCCGCTGACTTCGCCCTTGAGCAGCTCCACGCAGACGAACTGCACCGGGCTGCCCGGGGTGTAATAGTTGGCCCGTGTCCGCGCGACCGGTTCAAAATTTTCCTCCACAACACTCTCCCCTTTCTCTTGGTTTACTGGTTGGCTTCGCCTTCATCCGGCGTTTCGGGGGCCGGGGCTTCCTGCGGGGCGGCATCCACTGCCTCAGCAGGTTCGGCAGGCTCCGCAGCCTCTGCGGTCTCGGCCTGTTCCACAGGCTGGACAGCGGGCTGATCCTCGGCGGGCTTTGCGTCGGGGTCCTCACGCGAGGGCAGGGTCTCGCCTGCCATCACGGCGTTGAACTCCTTCTCGTTCAGCTTCTCGCGCTCCATCAGGGCCTGTGCCAGCGCATGGAGCTGGTCGATATGCTCCGTCAGGGTGCGGCGGCAGGTCTCGTAGGCCTCGTCGATGATGTCCCGCATCTCGCTGTCGATCTCAGCAGCGGTGGTCTCGCTGTAGCCCTTGCCCTGACCGAGGTCGCGGCCCAGGAAGGTCTCCTCCTGAGAGGTGCCGTAGACCACAGGGCCAAGGCGCTCGGAGAAGCCGTACTTGGTGATCATCTGGCGGGCGATGTTCGTCGCCTGCTGCAGGTCGTTGGACGCACCGGTGGAGATGTCGTCCAGGATAAGCTGCTCGGCTACGCGGCCGCCCAGACTGGACACGATGTCCTCGAACATCTCGCCCTTGGTGACGTAGCTGCGGTCTTTCTCGGGCAGATACATGGTGTAGCCGCCGGCCTGACCGCGGGGGATGATGGTGATCTCATGCACACGGGGGTGGTGCTTGCAGTAGAAGCCCGCCACAGCGTGGCCTGCCTCGTGGTAGGCGGTGAGCTTTTTCTCTTCGGGGGTGACGACCCGGCTCTTCTTCTCGGGGCCGGCCATGACCTTCATGGAAGCCTCTTCGATGTCCTCCATCGTAATGGCCTTGCGGCTGCGGCGTGCAGCCAGCAGAGCGGCCTCGTTGACGAGGTTCTCGAGGTCAGCGCCTGCAAAGCCTGCGGTGCGCTGTGCGATGACCTTGAGGGAGACATCCGGGGCGAGGGGCTTGTTCTTGGTGTGGACTTTCAGGATTTCCTCGCGGCCCTTGACGTCGGGCAGGCCGACGTAGACCTGACGGTCGAAGCGGCCCGGGCGGAGCAGGGCCTTATCGAGGATGTCGGCACGGTTGGTGGCCGCCATGACGATGACGCCATCGTTGGCCTCGAAGCCGTCCATCTCGACCAGCAGCTGGTTCAGGGTCTGCTCGCGCTCGTCGTGACCGCCGCCGAGACCGGCACCGCGCTGACGGCCCACAGCATCGATCTCATCAATGAAGATGATGCAGGGCATGGTCTTTTTTGCCTTGTCGAAGAGGTCGCGCACACGGGATGCGCCGACGCCGACGTACATCTCGACGAAGTCAGAGCCGGAGATGGAGTAGAACGGCACACCGGCCTCACCGGCGCAGGCGCGGGCCAGCAGGGTCTTGCCGGTACCCGGAGGGCCGACGAGCAGCACGCCGTGAGGGATGCGTGCGCCCAGAGAGTTGAACTTGTCGGGGCTCTTGAGGAACTCCACGACCTCTTTCAGCTCTTCCTTCTCTTCGTCTTCACCGGCCACATCGGCAAAGGTGGCGGTCTTCTTGTTCTCGTGCTCGTCCTTGACCTTGGCTTTGCCGACATTCATGATGCCGCCGCCACCGCCGACGCCGCCCCGCATCATCGAGAACAGCAAAAAGCCGGTGCAGCCCAGCATCCCCAGATAGAAGATGATCTCCATCCAGGGGATGGTCTCCTTGAGGGAGGTGTAGTCGTAGGTCATGGGCGCGTCGGGATTCGCCGCGTCGTAGGACTCGATATACTTGTCCACGTTCTCGATGAAAACGTAGGCATAAGGCAGTTTATAGCGGACGGTGACGGTGCCGTCGTCCTCCTGCACTGCGCCGGTGGACCCCGACGAGGAGGAGAACATCCCGCTCAGCAGACCGCCGGTAGACTGCACCGTGCTCTGGGTGGAGGAGACGTCCGGCAGGGGCAGGTCGCCTTCTTTCAGGTTCAGGGTGATGACGCTGGTGTTGCGGTCCAGCGTGAAGGCCGTGACCTGATTGTGCTCAAAGTAATGGACGACGGTGGAGTAGCTCATGGTCGAGCCGCTGGTGCTGCCCGACCCGCTGCCCATCACCGACCAGACCATCAGCACGGCGGCCAGCGCCAGTGCGAGGATGAGCGGATTGATACGAGGTCTCTTAGGTTGCAAAAGGATCAACTCCAGTTCTGGTTTTATTTCTTACTTTTCGTAGACGCTGGGTTTGAGTACGCCGATGTAGGGCAGATTGCGGTACTTCTCGTCGTAGTCGAGGCCGTAGCCCACCACGAACTCGTCCGGCACCGCGAAGCCCTCGTAGTCCGGGGCGATGTCGGCCTTGCGGCGGCTGGGCTTGTCGAGGATGGTGCAGATCTTCACCGAGTTCGGGTTGCGCATCTTGAGCATCGGCACGAGGTTCGACAGGGTGATGCCGGTGTCGAGGATATCCTCCACGATGAGCACGTCCTTGCCGGAGAGGTCGCCGTCCAGGTCCTTGATGATCTTGACGAGGCCGGTGCTGGTGGTGTTGCCGCCGCCGTAGCTGGACACCACCATGAAGTCGATGCTGCACGGGATGCTCACAGCGCGCATCAGGTCGGCCATAAAGACCACCGAGCCCTTGAGGATGGAGACGAGAACGAGGTTTCTGCCCTCATAGTCTTTGCTGATCTGAGCGCCCAGCTCAGCCACTTTCGCTTTCAGCTCCTCTTCCGAAACGAGGACCTTCAAAATATCGTCATTCATGCTCATGATTCGATTCCTCCAAAATTTTCTAGTTCCACCTGCAGCAGCTGCCCGGTGTCCGGCCCGGGGGCCAGCCCATCGGCAAAGCCCTCTCCGCAGACCCACAGCACCTGTCTGCCTGCCGCCAGCAGCGGCAGCGTGTCCCGTTCCCGGGGCGGGATGCCCGCCTCGTTCATCCATTTGCGCAGCTCCCGGTCTATCCCCCGCCCGGCCGGACGGAAGCGGTCGCCGGGCTGACGGCAGCGCAGCCGCAGAACAGGACATATCGAGTTTATTTTAGCATAATCTGCCTGATTTTTTAAGTCTTTTTTATGAACACCCTGTGTTTTTTCTTCAAAACAGGCCGAAACCACCCGGATATGCAGCTTTCTGCCGCCGGGCAGCGGATAATCGCCGCCCTCCGGCAGGGATACTTCAAATTTCGGACCGTCCGCTTTTTCGCCCTGCCGGCGGGTGTTTTTATCGGCTTCCTCCCGCCAGAGCACGCCGTCCCGGGCGCAGAAGCGGACGGCGTCGGTGAGCTGCACCGCGCCGCTGCCCTTTTCCACAAGGTCGGCCAGCAGGCGGATATATTTTTCCTCCGCGTCCCGCACCGGCTCCACAAGGCTGTGGAGGGCCATGTCGAGGATGAGCGGGTCAGTCTGCCGCAAAGGCTCTGACATCCACACGGGCTGGCCGCTGCGCAGGGCGTATCCCGCCCCGCCGGGCAGGCTTTTTGCGTCCATTACCCGGGCCGAAGCCAGCAGCGCATCCGCCTGCCGGGCGAAGTATTCGTCCGCCTTGGCGGCTTTCTCACAGAAGCGGGCCAGATTGTGCTCAGCGGCGCTGTTGACCCCGCAGAGAGCGGGCAGTGCGCCGTGGCGCAGACGGTTGCGGGCGTAGTCGTCGGCGTCGTTGGTCTCGTCGGTGACCCAGCGTTCGCCGCAGGCGCGGCAGACGGCCTCGGTGTCGGCCCTCGTCAGGCAGAGCAGAGGCCTCAGATAGCCCGGGCGGCTGGGCCGGATGCCCGCCGCGCCGTGGAGGCCGGTGCCTCTGGCCAGCCGGAACAGCAGCGTCTCGGCCTGGTCACTCCCAGTATGGGCAGTTGCGACGGCATCTATCCCGTCGGCCAGCACCCGCTCAAAGCAGGCATACCGCAGGCGGCGCGCCCAGTCCTCCCCCGCCCGGGGCTTTCCTGCCTCGGCCTCCAGCTCAGCGGCATGGAACACCCGCAGCGGCAGGCCCAGCCGGGCGCAGACCTCCCGGACGAAGGCTTCGTCCCGGTCCGCCGTCTCCCCCCGCAGGCCGTGGTTGACGTGGCAGACCGTGAGGGCGATGCCCTTTTCCCCGGCCAGCGGGCGCATGAGGCAGAGCAGGGCCATGCTGTCGGCCCCGCCCGAAACAGCCAGCGCGAGATGCTTTTTGCCATCCAGCAGCTTTTCCCGGGCGCAGAAGCCGCGCACCGTCTGTAAGATCTCTTCGTAGTTCATCAGCGTTTGAAGTCCACATCCATAAAGCGGGTGTGGGCGCCGTCCCAGCCCAGCGGCACCGTGCTGGTCTCGCCGTGACGGTTCTTTGCCACGATGCACTCGGCGGTGTCGGCGTCCACCTCCGCGCCGTCGGGGTTCTGGCTGGCGTAGTAGGAGTCGCGGTAGAGGAAGAGGACGCAGTCGGCGTCCTGCTCGATGGAGCCGGAGTCGCGCAGGTCAGACAGCTGGGGGCGGTGGCTGGAGTTGTTGCCCTGCTTTTCCACCGCACGGGACA